>JAEEGL016162484.1_pt1 | contig 10985 bp, 9 predicted proteins | sample 9134231 | NCBI WGS metagenome assembly JAEEGL01 (sample SAMN16246548, study PRJNA631951) | gut metagenome | biome: gut microbiome; feature: rumen; material: fiber-attached | host: Bos | place: Iran: Karaj | collected 2018-10 | reverse complement strand
ACATATATTAATTCTGATAATATTATTATTGATAAAACTGGTCCTTCAATTAGTATAGATTTTAATAATAACATTTATTCTTCAATTAATAGTAATGAAGTTTATATTAATACTGATGCAACTATTAGTGCATCTAGCACTGATAATTCACAAGATAGTATTTCTTTAAATTATTTTTTAAACAATGATATTAATGATTTAAGTTCAGTTCAGTGGACTGATTATGTAAATCCAATTGATATAACTTCTTCTGGAAAGTATATTTTATATGTTAGATCAACTGATTTGGCTGGAAATGTGTCTTATGCATCAACACCACTTATTATTTATGATGGATATGCTGTTTCTGATTTAAAACCTGTTGGTTTTGAATCAGGAAATATCATTACAAAAAAATCATCAATGATGATGAATATAACATATGCATCAACAAATCAACAAAGCTTCGATCACTATTTGATTTCTAATGCATTACTGCCAACAGGCACACGTATTATGTTATTTGATAAAACCAATAATAATACATATTCATATACTGTTAATCAAAATGATGCAATTAGCTTAAATAATAAATATTATTATAGTTTTGGTTTATTTAATCTTGTTGGAAAAAGAAATAATAATTTATATCAGAATGGATCTGTTCAGAGTGAAGAATTTTCTTTAATCATTGATTTTAGTTCTTCAACTATAAGTTCTGATATGCAAAATATTTACTTAAATATTGTTGGTCTTGATAACAATATGAATATTGTAAGACCATATATCAATGAACCCACATTTAGTGTTTTAACATCTGATAGTTATAATACTAGTTACTCTTTAACAACAAACTTTAATCAAAACATTAACTATAATACAGATTCTGTAACTAATGTTACACTTTATAACAATGTTTTAAATTCACAAGCTACTGATACCTTCTTTAATGATAAAACTATTGGAGTTTTAATTAATATTGTTGATAGTAATGGTAATGTAATAAATAGAGACTATTATAAGAGTATTATATTTAGTGTTTCTGATAAGATTTATGTTCCAGATAATAATGGTAATATAAAAATAAATCTTAATACTAATACTACTTCTAGCTTTATTCTTAAGATTTCTACATATAGATCTTTAAATAATCTATTAGATGGAAATTATAGCATTACTATAACTCCATATATTTCGTATGATGGTGAAACTATTATTTCACAAAATAGTAATAGTAGAGTTTTAATTCCTTTAATTAATTCTACAGAAGAAAAGAATTATACATATGTATTTGATGTTACTAATAATAAAGATATGATATATAATAAGCCATCTACTGCGGAGCTTGATTATAGTGTAATAGTTAGTGGATTAAATAATCCTAATATTAAATATTCACTTTATAAAAAGAATACTTTATCTGCATATAATCAGCAGTATACACTTGTTGATATTCAAGATTATACTTCAACACAACTTGATCAATATGTAAATAATGTTTATTATCTTGCAAGAAGGGCTACATTATATAATGCTAATAATCCTGCAACTGTTAATAATTTAGATTTATTTATTAATACAACTAACATGTTAAAAGGATATTATAGATTAACATTTGATTTATATAATGGTGAAGAGTACATTAATACTATTAATAAGTACTTTATAATTAGGTAGAGGTGTAATATGAGAATAAAAGTATTAATAATTATTATTTCACTCTTAATTTTAACGTTTAGTCTTGGAATTACATACTCTTATTTTAATTCAGGTGTAGTTGCATCAAGTGTTGATCAAAAACTTGCTGGTTTTGTCTTTAACTCTGAGGTAACTGATAGATTAGAAATACCTGTAGGTGAGCTATCTCCTGGAGAGAGTATAAGTCATAATTTTTCTATTACTAATGTGAAGAATAATACAAGAAGTGATGTATCAATTTTATATGAATTGTCAATTATAACACCACATTATGCTCCACTTGTAATAAATTTATACAAGGATAATACTTTAGTTCTAACTTGTGATGAGACTTATAGTAGAAATGAAAATAATGAACTAGTTTGTAAAACTAATTCGTTTGAACTATCTCATACAAGAAATGAATTAAATACATTTGAACTTCGAGTTACTTTTGATGGAAACTATAATACTGAAGAATATAAAAACTTAATTGATTATATTAATGTTGAAATCAAAAGTTATCAAAAAATATAGGTGATTTTATGAATAAAAAGAAAAAAGTATTAATTATGTTTATACTTATATCTATATCATTTTCTTTAGCAATCATTTCTTTTGGTAGATATACTTCTAGTTATATGAAAGGATACTACTTAAAATCTAAGGGATTTTATTTTGAAAGTAACGAATTAAAAACTAATAAAAATAATACCAATCTTCTGTGGGATGGTGGTAGTACAACATTTACTTTGAAAAATTATGCTAGTGAAAACTTAATAACTGATTTTGATATTAGATATACTGTAACGTGTGAAGTTTTAACTGAAAATATTAATGCTAGTTGTACAATTAACGATAGTAATAATAGTACTTTAAATCTTGTTTTATCAAGTAATGCTAGATGTGTAAATGAGAAAGATGAAACTGATGTTACATCTTATAATAAGACTGAATGTGAAGTCGATGGATATAATTGGGTAAAACAAAAAGTATCGCAAAACAACTATTTTAATATTGTTTTTAATAATCAAAATGATCAAGATAAAGAAATTGATGTTAGAATAACTGCAACTAGTACAAGCCCTTATTCAAAGAGTTTATCTGGTGTTTTTAAGTTACAAAGAAATATTAAAAGTAGTGGAGAAATAACTAATATAAATAAGGTTTATTCAAATTTTAGTGAATTAATATTGAATAATACTTATTCACAAAATAAGTGCTTACAAATTACTTTTGATAGTACTAATAGAGTTTTAGATATTAACAATTTAACTACTAATCTTCAGTATGATGCTAATGATTATGTTAATGGATTTAAAACTATTGTTAATGCAGATTCTAGTTCTAAAATTAAATTTTTCAAAAGAAGTAATAATAGTGATTTATCTTTAAATGATTTTGTAATACGAGAGTCTAGTGGGTGTAATTAGTGTTGAAGAATAGTAACTTGTATGTTATGATAATTTTATAGTATAGGTGGTGCGAAATTGAAAGGATTTAAGTTAGTTAAAAAGATATTTACAACAACATTAATTGTTATTTTCCTTGCATTTACAATAACAATGACAGTGCTTGTTTTAAATCATAATAAGTATGGAATAACACAATTTGGTGATACTTCGTTATTAATAGTAAAAAAAGAATTTTCATCTGAAAATTATAAAAAAGGATCTTTGGTTTTTGTTGAAAATAAACTAATTAAGGATTATAAAGCTGGAGATATGGTATTTACTTATCATTTAGATGGTCAAGGTGGAGCATCTATTCAATATGGTAAAGTAGGTCAAGTATTTGAAGATCAAGACTCATTATCTTTTGAAAATGGTGAAACTTATTCAAAAGAATTTATAATGGGAACTGGGACTAAGTCTTATTCTAATATAGGTACATATCTTTCAATTATTGAATCTAAATGGGGCTTTTTATTCATAATTTTAGTTCCTAACTTCTTCTTATTTATCTATCAATTATATACATTAATAATTGAGATAAAATATGGAAAAAATGATGATGAAATAGAAAACTCGTAAGAGTTTTTTTTCTTGGAAAAAAACCGTGATTATGGTAAAATATTATGTAGTATAGGATAGTAGATAATTATGAAGAAAGTAAGAGTTTTGAGTAAAATTACTGATTATGCTTTAAATGCTTTAATAGTATTATTTGCACTTTTTTTGCTTGCTTCTATTTATTCTTTTATTCAAGTTAAAATCTTAAAAAATGATCATTCAAGTTTATTTGGTTATTCACTATTTGAAATTCAAACTGGCAGTATGCATGGATCAGTTGAAATTGGAGATTGGATTTTAGTTAAAAGTGATAATAATATCAAAATAGGTGATATTATTACATTTAAACAGGATAATAATTTTATTACACACCGTGTAGTTGAAGCCTACCAAGATTCTTTTGTAACTAAAGGTGATGCTAATAATGCTAAAGATAAACCAATTGATCGAAGCCAAATTGTTGGTAAAGTAAAAAAAGTTCTTCACTCTTTTGGTTTCCTTAAAAAAACTATTTTTAATCCTATAGTTATTATATTTTTAATTATTACTTTATATTTTGTTAACCTTTATTTAAATGCAGGAAAGAAATCTTCTAATAAGATATTAAATAAGTATATTGGAATAATTAAAAATAAGATTAGAAGTTTTAAACATCGAAATGATACTATAAAAGTAACTAATGTTACTAATACTACATCAAGTGAAGAAAATAAATTTAAACCTGATTATTCCGATGTATTTGCATCTGATGATGATGAAGATGATGAACCTGAAGATGAAATGAGTAAAACTATTCTATTTAGAAAAGTTACTGTTGATGGTGATTCAGGAGATGTAGTTGAAGTTAATGAAGATAATAAGATAAAAGAAGAAGATTTATCTAAAACTGCTGTATTAAGAATTGTTAAAGTCGATGAAATTGATGAACCAATTAATGATGCAAGTGCTGAAATTGTAGAAGAAGATCAAAACGATGATGTTAAAACTATGAAAGATGAGATAGTTTTAGAAGCTGAGGAAATCGAGAAAGAAGTAGAAGAAAAAGTAATTACAAAAGAATACTTGAAAGAAAAAATAAATTCAAGAAAAGCTAAAAACATTGTTGATAAATTATTTATTATTAAAAACATAATGTATAACGAAATAATTGATCTTTTACTAGATGATGAATATTCTTACATAAAAAAATCTTCCTTTAGAAGTGAACTTATAAAACAATATGTTTACTTAAAATATTACTCACTACCAGAGGAAAGAAAATCTTTTAAGATGATTTTTAATGATAACAAGAAAGTCTTAATTAAAAAGAATCAAAATGATGATACAAAGACTAAAGCTATAGAGCTTTATTCCAATGCATTATTATTTATTTACGATATTGAAGATAAGAAGAATATTGATTTAGAAAAAGAATTAAATAAATATTTTCATGTTGATAGTGAATTGTTATTAAATAATATTAAATCTGTAATTAAGTACTCAAATGAAATTATTAATGAAATTATTAAGAAGTTTGAAACTAATTCATTTACGGCAGTATATAACAGATTTAAAGATGAACCAAATTATTTTGGAGTATATTTAAACTATAATATTAAATTTAGTAAAGTTTATAGTAAATATATTGTTGATAAAACATATAGTGATGGAATAGTTTCTGAAGATAAACTTTCAGTATTATTCAATTTAATTTTATGTAGAGTAGTTAAAGATATTTTAAATGGAAATTATAATGCGAAGTATTTTGTTTATATTCCTAATCCGTTATATGGAAAGGATAAAAAACTGGATAGAATTGTATCTATAATAGATAATGAATATGTTAAAAATCATATTATAATTACTTCTACAGTTTCAAATATCTTACAAAACAATGATGATATAATGAGATTAAGGAAAAAAGGATATTTATTTGCTTTAATTTTTGATGAATACAAAGAATATACAAGTGAGGAACTGGCTTACATTTTTATGTCTGATTATTATTTTACAGATGAAAAAATGGATTTAAGTAAGTTATCAAAAAATATACCAAAACATATTTATGATAAAATAGTTGTTGATAACATTATAAAAAGAATAGGAGAGTGTAAATAGATATGAACACATTTTTTAGATTTTTCTATGAGTTTACTTCTGTTTTTTTTAATGGCGTAGGTATGATATTTAAAGGTATGTTTAATGGTGTTAAAGAAATCTTTAATTATTTTGACTACAAAAAAGTATTAGATAATTATAAAAGCAGTTTTGGTGCTGTTGAATGGGTTTTTGTTGTTATAACAGTTCTTTTCTTAGTCGTAATAATTCTTGGAGTATTATTTTTAATATTTACTAAAGTAAGAAAATATTTTAGATTAAGAAAACAAAAGTTAAATCAAGATGAATTATTAGATGAAATAGATAACCTTAATAAAAAAGTTCGTAAGTTGATGAAAGAAAAAGATGAACTTATGGCTATGAAGGTTTCACAGTTAGGGCTTAAACCAGGAGAAGGAGAAGAAGACTCATCTGGACTTCCAGGTGAAGAAAACGCTAATCCAGATGCTGATCCAAATGCAGGTACTGCAAGATTCCCTAAATTAATTCGTATTGATGAAGCTATGAAGAACTTTAAACCTAAAAATTACAATGGTAATTTTAATCTTGAAGAATTAATTGATAACTTTAGATGTTTTGCAGCATCTCAATTACATTTATATTACAATGAAAACTTACTTAGAGCTTTCTTTGGTGGACTTGCTTGTAGTAAACTTATAATCCTACAAGGTATTTCTGGAACAGGTAAAACTTCCTTAGCATATGCTTGGGGAAAATTTGTTAAACATAACTCATGTATTGCATCTGTTCAACCATCTTGGCGTGATAAAACAGAGCTTTTAGGATATTTCAATGAGTTTACAAAGAAGTTTAATGAAAGTAATGTTCTTGAAGAATTATACTTATCTAGATTTGATGATGATATCCATACAATTATTCTAGATGAAATGAATATTGCTCGTGTTGAATATTATTTTGCAGAAATGTTATCAGTTCTAGAAGTTCCAAACCGTAAAGAATGGATTATTGAACTTGTTACAACTACATGGCCAGATGATCCTAAGTTACTAGAACATGGTAAATTAAGACTTCCTGGTAACTTATGGTATATTGGTACAATTAATAACGATGACTCAACATTCATGGTTACAGATAAGGTTTACGATAGAGCAATGCCTATTGATATTAACGAAAAAATTGATCCATTTACTTGCCGTGAACAAGAAGCTATGGATATTAACTCAAGTTATTTAGAAGATCTATTTAAAGAAGCTACTGAAAAGTATGCTATTTCTGATAAAGGTATAGATATTATTAATAAACTTGATAATTATGTTATTGAACATTTTAGAATTGCTTTCGGTAATCGTATTATGAAACAGCTTAAAGTATTTGCTCCAGTATATGTAGCTTGTGGAGGTACTGAAGTTGCAGGTATCGATTATTTCTTAGCTAAAAAAGTATTAAGAAAATTTGAACAATTAAACTTAATATTAATACGTGATGAAATTGATGGATTTATTAAATATTTAAATAAAGAATTCGGTAATGGAAATATGAAAGAATGTATCGAGTTCCTAGAAAGACTTAAGAAGTCTGCATAATTAGAATAAAGAGGGATTTATATGGGAAAGGTTATTAATTTAACTGTAGATGAGATGCTTAAGAAAAATAGTCAAAACTTTCTTAAAAACAACAAATCATCTATCAAGTTTGATGCTTCACTTAATAGTGATATTAACTCATTAGAGTGGCTTGAAATTATTGAAGAAGTTTGCCCATATATTGACAATATTGTTCGTAATCCCAAAGTAGTACTAGTTGGTGAAACCAACGTTACAAAAATAGAAAAGGCCAGAAAAACTAGTATTGAAAGTATTAAAGATTTATCTAAACATACTGATTATATTGATAAAATAGATGAAAAAACTGGTGATGTTTTACCATCTAAGTTATTAGTTTTATTTAGAGAAGAAACATATAATACTTATGAAAATAGATTTATTTATACTTTAATTATAAATTTATTAAAGTTTATTCAAGAAAAAGAAGAAGCTCTAAAAAATATTGTTCCAAAGAATGAAAAAACTTTAGAATATAGAGCTGAAACTACAAATGGTAGAGATAAAGTAATGGTAGAGTTAAATTTAGTAACTGTACCAACTAATATTGTTAATAATGGTGATAATGATTTTGAAAAAATAGTTGAAAATCTTAAAAAGAAACTTGCAAGTATAAAAAAGACTTATATTAATCCTTGGCTTGCAAGTACTTTAATCACTTCATTAAAAAAACTTCATGCTCCACTTGTATCACCGCCTATTAAAAAAACTAACTTAATTTTAAAGAATCCAAACTTTCAAATGGCTTTAAAATTATGGGACTACTTATATAGTGTTATGAACAGTGAAGCAGATGATATAGAATCTGGTAAAATTAAAAGTGGAAAACTAATTAAAAGCATCATGGATGAGGCATTTTTAATGAATTATTATGCTTTAGATTCTATTACAAGAGATAAAAAAGTAGAAAAAGAAAAACTTAAGAGTTATGCTCTATTAATTGTTATGAATCAGGTTCAAAATGCCGTAAATATATTATTAAAAAATGGAATTAAAATTAAAGAATCTGAACTATTAAAGCTTTTAAGTGCTGAAATGGAGAAAAAGAAAAATCCAAATGCAGTTGGAAGTAATGATATTAAACAAAAATTTCAAAAAGAAATGGAAGACTATTTGTCAAAAACAAGTGAGTACTTGTAGGAGGTTGTATTATGTTAAAAGACAATAAAGTATTTAAGATTAGTTTTACAGTTCTAAAAGCCATATTTTTTATATTTATGTTTGCTTTTATTATCTGTGTTTGTCTACAAAGATTTAGTAATAATAAAATTTCTATATTTAATTTTAGAATGTTTACTGTTGTTACTGGATCAATGGAACCAAAATATAAAGTTGGTGATGTTTTAATTGCTAAGGAAGTTGAACCAAAGGACATTAAAGTTGGTGATACTATTAGTTATCTTGGAGTGAGAAACAGTTTTAAAGATAAAGTTATTACTCACCAAGTTGTTGGCATTGAGAAAGTTGATGGTAAGTTATATTTTAGAGCAAAAGGTCTTGCTAATATGGTAGAAGACCCAATTGTATCTGAAGATCAACTATATGGTAAAGTTATATATAAATCATTAATTATATCTTTTATATATAAAATAGTTAGTACTAATGTAGGATTTTATTTATTCATTATAATTCCTGTATTAATCATTATTTCTACAGAAATAATATCTACACTTATGAATAAAGAGGAGAAAAAAAGAACAGAAGAAGAAAAATAAAGGAGTGATTATATGAAAAAACTTTTTAAGAAACGTCTTAAAGTTTATATAATCCCACTTTTTTTTGTTGCAGCTACTTTTCTATTCACTACATATGCATGGTTTGCATATAGTGGATTAAAAAGAGTATCTGCTGATGTTGATATCCAGTCATGGTATATTGAAATGAAAAAGGATAATGAAGTAGTAACTAATAATATAGTTGTTACACTTGATGATATTTATCCTGGTATGGAGACTGTAACTGAATTAGTTAAGATACAAAATAAAGGAGATTCAAATGCTGCTTTATCATATAATATTCAATCTGCAAGAATATTTGATACAAACGTAACAGCTGTTACCACAGGACAGAATCAAAAAAGTTTAGAGAATATTTTATCTCATGATTATCCGTTTCATATAAATATAAATTTAAATAAACGATATGTTAAAAACAATAATGATGAAACCCAATTTGAAGTATCAATTTCATGGCCACTTGATTCTGGAAATGATGCTTTAGATTCAACTTGGGGAAGAAACTCATATACTTTTCAAAATCAAGAACAACAAAGACATAGCAGTGATAATAGTTATTCTATTAGACCTTCTATTCAAATAGTAATTGAACTAGCTGCAGAACAATATATTGATTCAAATCAAGCATCTGACATGACATATAATCTTGGTGATGTTATTTTATATGATGTAGTTCAAAATAAAGGTTGTGATTCAATTTCACAAACATGTTTAAGTACAACTGTATTAGATTATGATAGTAAAAAGGGTGATGCAACACTTACTTTATTACCTAATATATATGATAACTATCCTACATCTACATATAATAACTGTAGTTCTAGTTTAAGTTCTTATACTTCGTCTTGGAATGCAACAGTAAGTGAATTATCACTTAATACTATTATTAAGGTATTATCATATGATATATTTAATTCTACTTTTAGTGGCACTAATATATCACCACAAATAATAGGAGATATGGATTCTAATGCTGATTACAATAATATTATAAATAAAGTTAGAACAAGTAATGGAAGTTTTTCTTTTATGAATAATAAATATAGTTACCTTGTTAATACTAATTGTTACTGGCTTTATTCTAGTGAATCTAATCAAAATGGTTTTAAAGTTATAAGAAGTAATGAGAATACATCAACTATTGATATTGATGATGGAACAGCTGTTTGTAAGGTTATTCCGCTTATAACTGTAAATAAATCTGATTTATAAAAATAATCACTTCATGTTTGAAGTGATTATTTTAATATAATTGATTACATACTCCTGGATCTGGTTTATAAAAACAATGATTTTTATATTTTCCTGATAATTTTTGATCATACCATTTATTTTTACATGAAGATCCTTTACTAGGGCAGTAAAACCATAAAGCATGAGTTGCAGGATAGTAATACTCTCCATCTAATATTCTTTTTGCAAGTTGTTTTTCTGTTGTAGTTGCTGCACCTTGAAATAATGATGAATTTACACCTGTAAATTGGTTTTTTTGGTATATAGCTTGGTATATACTGGTTATATTTTTAAACGTTAAACAGTTTGCTAACACTCTGTTTACAATAACGTTACCAACCATGAGCATTCCTAGATCTCCTTCACTTAGAGCTTCTGCTCTCATTATTCTTGCAAGAAGGTCTATATCATTTTGTGTATAATTAATTAACATTGTATCACCAGTATAGTATATGAAATAGCTTGAATAATAGATATTTACTATGTTATAATTGATTTGCCTATTATTAGGGGCGTGGTACAATGGTAGCATAGGAGTCTCCAAAACTTTTGATGGGAGTTCGATTCTCTCCGCCCCTGCCATTTAGAAAATAAAAACACTAACTACTAGTTAGTGTTTTTTTATTATTTTCTAGCAATTATTCCATAATATCTTCTTATTAATTTTATTCCTTTTTCGGTAGTGTTTT
>JAEEGL015215065.1_pt1 | contig 10985 bp, 6 predicted proteins | sample 9134231 | NCBI WGS metagenome assembly JAEEGL01 (sample SAMN16246548, study PRJNA631951) | gut metagenome | biome: gut microbiome; feature: rumen; material: fiber-attached | host: Bos | place: Iran: Karaj | collected 2018-10 | reverse complement strand
TTTATGAAGGAGCCAGATAGCGATGCACGGAGATTCTGGTGGATATATATGATACTCATCCTCGTCTCACCTATATACTATCTGGTTCTTGTTTTCGTGCTCTTTGGTCGACTATACAAATATGGATGGCGACTCGGATGGGTTAGTGTTTTTAATGATGATAAATTTGAGAGATGGAAAGGTCTGAAGGAGGCCAGGGAGAAGAGGATTGACAGAGAACTAAACGCATGGCCAGAAGACCCAGTGGAGCGCGCTAAGTGTCCAAGACTGAAGTTGCATCACGAGAATGAATTTGAATGTAATGATTACATCCCAGGGTCAGAACATTCACTTGTCTATGTTGCTAATGAAGAGTGCCCCGAACTGGAAGAACTGTTTGAGCATCACATTGAAGAACTGAATCGGTGGGCAGCACCTATGGATATAGAAATAGTCTATCTGCCGACACTCTTCAAGACGTTGCACGACGATGAGGTGATGCGCTACAAGATATCGTGGGCAAACGACATTCCTGTTTGTGAGATGACGGTAGGAAACGACTATATGTTCCGCTTCCTCATACATCCAGAAGACCGTGAGCGGATGAAGCATGGTTTTTACTTCTGTCAAAGTGTTTACCTTTATGAGCATTATGTGAAAACATACGTTTCCGGCTATTATGAATTGCTACCGCCAAGTGAGAAGAATTGGGACGAACAATTAAAGGAACTGAAGGAAAAACTTTACAACGAAGCCTTTTGGCTAATGCCAGGTTTACCATGTATTGTAAAGAATACGGCTGGTGATGCCCCCGATGACTATGCGTACAATCAGTTTAATACTCAGAAGGAGTGGCGGGAGAATGTAGATGACTTGATGGCCGAAATACGAGAACGTGTAGAGAATCTGCGAAAAAGAGGGGTTGCAGAACATTTATTGATGGAATTGCTTCAACCACAGAAGAAACTGAGCCAGATGGTGATAACTAAGGACTATCGAATTTTCTTGACAGACTATCAGAATATGGAAATCAAGATGGAACCACTGGTGAAGGCAGTTTATCTTTTGTTCCTGAATCATCCCGAAGGTTTGATGTTTAAGGAATTGCCTGATTATCGAGAGGAGTTGGCACAGATATACATAAAGATGAAACCGTATGGTTTCACAGAAAGAGTCAGACAGAGCATAGAGGATGTGACCAATCCTTTGCTCAACTCCATCAATGAGAAAAGTGCTCGCATACGTGGAGCCTTTGTCGGGCAGTTTGATGACTGGTTGGCCCAATATTATTATATAGATGGTATGCGAGGAAAGAAAAAGAAGATAAGTCTTCCTCGTGACTTAGTGGTATGGTTATAATTCATGGAATCTACTTTTCGCTAAAGGTTGTATTTTAGGAAGTACTCCTGCCTAAAACATAAAAAAACCGCCCTACCTCCATGTCGGAAGTGGGCGGTTCGTTTATTCTCTAATCCCTAATCTCTAATCCTATTTCAGCCAGCGTTCGAGCCATTGGAAGTAGGTACGCTGCCAGAGGATGCCGTTTTGGGGATGGAGCACCCAGTGGTTCTCGTCGGGGAAGATGAGCAACTGGGCCTCGATGCCGCGCATACGGGCTGCATTGAAAGCTGACATGCCCTGTGTGGCATTGATGCGATAGTCTTTTTCGCCGTGGATGCAGAGAATGGGTGTGTCCCACTTATCGACAAAGCGGTGGGGCGAGTTGTCGTATGTCTTACGGGCATTAGCTGTCATGTCCTTTACCCATGGTGCATCGTCGTACTCCCAGTTGGAGAACCAATTCTCTTCGGTCTCGGTGTACATAGCTTCGAGGTTGAAGGCTCCGTCGTGGGCGATGAAGCACTTGAAGCGTCCATCGTGATGGCCAGCGAGGTAATAGACAGAAAAACCTCCGAAGGAAGCACCAACGGCTCCGAGACGGTCGCGGTCAACGTATGGCAAGTTGTCGCAGGCATCGTCGATGGCGGTCAGATAGTCTTTCATGCATTGGCCAGTCCAGTCGCCGGAGATTTCCTCTTGCCACTGTAGGCCAAAGCCTGGAAGTCCGTGGCGGTTGGGTGCAATGACAACGTAGCCTTGTGCGGCCATTATCATGAAGTTCCAGCGATAGGACCAGAACTGAGAGACGGGGCTTTGCGGTCCACCTTCGCAGAAGAGCAGGGTGGGGTACTTCTTGTTGGGGTCGAAGTGGGGCGGCTTGATAATCCAGTAGTGCATATCCTCGCCTGTGGTGGTCTTTATCCAGCGTGCTTCGCTGCTGCCGCTTGCGAGTTGGGAGAGGATGTGGTCGTTTTCGTGAGTGACCTGATTGAACTCTACGATGGTATCGCCGAGCACGGTGGCTTGATAGAGGTCAGCGGGGTGCATGTAGTCGTGGCGCTCGAGCAGAAGATAGACCCCTCTCCCGTCCTCCCCCGAGGGGGAGGAGATAAGTTGCAGCGAACCGAAGTCGGCTTGGTAGTCGGAGAGCTTCACCACATTGCCCTCGAGGTCGGTGCGGTAAAGGTTCTCCGTGGCGTGCCACACGCCTAAATAATATAAGGTATGGCTGTCGGTGCCCCATACGAAGTCATCGACGTTCGAATCGAAGGTCTCGGTGACGTACTGCTTCGTTCCCTGCTGAAGGTCATAGACACACAGGCGAAGGCGGTCGGCCTCGTAGCCGTCACGTTCCATACTTGTCCATGCCACATATCGGCCGTCGGGCGAGAACTTCGGGTTCTGGTCACAGCCCACGTTGCGGTCCTTAAGGTCTTCGCATGTGTTGACAAACTGATCTTTCAAAGTTTTCGTTGGGTCGAGCAAGTTGTCTACCTCGTATGGCAAGCATCCATCGGGCACTACGCCAAACTCGCTACGGTCTTTGCACAGGTTAACGGCCGAATCAAGGCTTCCGCTCTCTACATCGTAGAGGAATATGTCGCTGTCAGTACTTACGCTGTAGGCCAGTCCTGTCTTGGTGCGGCAAGTGAAAGCAATATGCCGTGAGTCGGGGCTCCATGCCAGTTGCTCTATGCCGCCGAAGGGTTCCATGGGACATTCGTATGGCTGACCTTCGAGGATGTCCTTTTCCTCGCCCGTCTCAAGGTTGAGCAAGAAGGGGTGTGGGATGCTCTCTACGTAATGATCCCAATGACGGTACATGAGGTCGGTGACAAGTCGGCCAGTGGCCTTGGGTAGGTCGCTGGGATTCTCCTTGATAATCTCGTGGAAGGGAATTTGCTTGATGAGGATGACCTTCTTCTGATCGGGCGAGAAGAGGAAGCCTTCCACGTTGCTGTCTGTATTAGTCAACTGCTTGCGAGCCTTACCTTTGGCGTTCATCGTCCACACCTCGCCCTTGGAGGCGAAGGCAATTTTGTCGTCGGAAAGCCAGACAGGATCGCTGCCGAGGCCAAGCATACCCCCCTCCGATTCGCCCATAAGGGGGCGGGTGTAGAGGACGGTGTTGCTACGGTCCTCTTCTACGCTGTAGTAGGAAACTTGGTAGGCGACTTGCTTGCCGTCGGGGCTGACGCTGTATGCACCGATGCGTCCCATGGCCCACAGGGCTTCGGGAGTCATTTGGTCGCTCTCCAGCTGGATGTCGCTGCGCAGGATTAAGTTCTCGTCTTGTTTAGTACAGGATGCCATAATGGTCACTGCTAAAGCACAATGCGCAATGCATAGTGCAAAGTTCCTAATGTTCTTTTTCATGTCTATGTTTTTTTGCTTCCCTTGGAAGGGTGGATAGGCTTTTACTTCTTCCTTACGGGGTCGCAGGTCAAGCCGCAACCCAGTTTCTTGAATATCTTGCGGTCAACTTCGCTCAGGAGAACCGTGGAGTGGACCTGACAACCGCGAAGTTTGGGCAGTTGCTCCAGCGCCTTGCGGCAGTTGTCGTCGTGGGGTGAGAGTACGGACAGCGCAACGAGCACCTCGTCGGTGTGTAGTCGTGGATTCTTTCCACCGAGATATTCAGTCTTAGTCTTTTGTATGGGTTCTATCAAGCTTTGCGGGATGAGTCGAAGTTCGTGGTTGATGTCGGCCAAATGCTTCATGGCATTGAGCAGAAGGGCCGCACTGCATCCGAGCAGTTCTCCCGACTTGGCCGTGATAATGGTACCGTCCTCAAGTTCTATTGCAGCAGCAGAATGACCCGTCTCAATCTTGCGCTCGTAGGCAGCAGTGGTGACGCGACGGTAGGCAGTGGTGATTTTTGCCTGATTGAACAAGAGGCGTATCTTGCTCACTTCCTTCTCGTTGTCGGCCCCCTCTGCCATCTTGTTTGTTGCGGAATAGTAGCGACGTATGATTTCCTGTTTCGATGCATCGCAGCAGACCTCGTCGTCGGAGATGCAGAACCCTACCATGTTTACTCCCATGTCTGTTGGCGACTTATAGGGGTTCTCTCCATAGATTCCTTCGAACAAGGCGTTGAGCACAGGGAATATCTCGATGTCGCGATTGTAGTTGACTGCCGTCTTGCCGTATGCCTCAAGGTGGAATGGGTCAATCATGTTCACGTCGTTGAGATCGGCCGTAGCGGCTTCGTAGGCAATGTTTACGGGGTGCTTCAAAGGGAGGTTCCAGACGGGGAAGGTCTCGAACTTGGCATAACCGGCACGCACGCCCCGTTTGTTCTCGTTATAGAGTTGGGAGAGGCAGGTTGCCATTTTTCCACTGCCAGGGCCTGGTGCCGTGACAATGACCAAGGGACGGGTGGTTTCCACGAAGTCGTTCTTGCCAAAGCCGTCGTCGCTGGCGATAAGTTCCACGTTGTGGGGATAGCCGTCGATAAGGTAGTGGAAGTACGACTTTATGCCCATGCGTTCCAGACGGTGTCTGAATTGGTCGGCTGTGTGCTGACCGTTGTAGTGCGTGATGACCACACTGCTCACCATGAACTGACGTTGCATGAACTCATCGCGCAGGCGCAGAACATCCTCGTCGTAGGTGATGCCCAGATCGGCTCGAATCTTGTTCTTCTCGATGTCCTCGGCACTGATGACGATGATAATTTCCAACTGTTCCCTCAACTGGGCAAACATGCGGAGCTTCGAGTCGGGCTTGAATCCCGGCAACACGCGCGAGGCATGATGGTCGTCGAAGAGCTTGCCTCCCAGTTCCAGGTAAAGTTTTCCATCGAACTGGGCAATGCGTTCACGAATGTGTTCGCTCTGTATCTTCAGGTATTTTTCGTTGTCAAAACCAAGTTTCATGAGTTGAAAATTGAAAGTTGAAAGATTGTAAGTTAAACTCCCTATGAGCTAATCCCTAATCTCTAATTCCTAATCTTATAAAAATTAATCCATCACTTCTTATTCCTCCGTTGCTGTTCCTCTGCCATTTTCTGCATGGCCTCGAGTCGGGCTGCCAAGCCCCCCATCTTCTTGGGGTCGTTGGCGTGACGAGCCTTGTAGTCCTCCAGTTGCTGGCGCAGCTTGTCATCGTCTGTGAAGCGGCGAAGAACCCACATGATGAGGATTGTGGTCAGGCCGGAAAGGAAGTAGTAGTAGGAAAGTCCCGAACTGTAGTCGTTGAATATGAAGAAGAAGGCAACGGGCATGATGACCATCATCCACTGCATCATCTTCATTTGTGCCTGTTGTTCCTGGCTCATCATTGCGTTGGCCTGCTGCTGACGCATCGAAATCCAGGTGTTGACGATATTCGTTACAGAGAACAGAAGGCAGAAGATGCTGATGTGATTGCCAATGAGCCACAGGTCTTTGCCCCAGCGGATGACATCGTCATAAGCACTGAGATCGTTAGCCCACAGGAAACTCTGTCCGCGTAGTTCGATGGCATTGGGGATGAAATTGAAGAGGGCAATCCAGATGGGCATCTGTATGAGCATAGGCAGACAGCCACCCATAGGCGAGACACCATACTGCGAGTAGAGCTGCATCATCTCCTGCTGTTTCTTCATGGCGTCTTCCTGCTTGGGGTATTTGGCATTGAGCTTATCCATCTCGGGTTTCAACACGCGCATACGGGCACTTGCCAGATAGCTTTTCTTCGTAGCCGGATAGACAAGAGCCTTCACGATGAGAGTGAGCAACAAAAGCACAATACCCATGTTCAGCCCAAAGCCTGTGAGCCAGTCGAAGAGATAGAGGATGAAGAAACGGTTAATCCACTTTACGATTGGCCAACCGAAATACACCAGATTCTGAAGTTCCAAATCCTTGTCGCTGAGCGAGAGCTTGTTGGTGGCTTTCAGCGTGTGGAAATCGTTGGGACCGAGATAGAACTGCATTTGTGTTGGCTGCTTGCCCGTGGGGTCGAACTGTGTCTGCATGTTTGCCCCGTATTGCTTGACGTAGCCTGTCCCCTTGTCCATCGGAGTGCTGGTAAGACTGACGTTCTTGAAATCCTGATGAGCGATTACTATGGCCGAGAAGAACTGGTCCTTGAAATCAATCCAATCCAAGGTTTTCTCGATGTCCTTCGTCACATCTTTCATCTCGTTCAGCTTGTCCGTTCCTTTGTCCTTGACTTTGTAAGTGAGGGCTGCATAGCGTCCCTCGAACGAACCGCCTTTTTCCTGCTGTTGGGCACGGTTGGTCCAACTGAGGTCGATGGTGTTCATGGATGGGGCAAACAGGTTGGCAATCCCCTCGCTCTCAATGATGAAGTCGAGCATGTAAGAATCGGGTTGCAGCCGATATTTCAGATTTAGCGAACCGCCGCCGAGTGTGGTTGTCATCGTCAGCGTGCTATCTGTTTGCTCTGTGGGCTGGAAGTAAATCTCGTCGCTTACGACGTTCTCGTTCTTGCCGGACAGGGCATACCTGAAGTGGCTGTCCTCCTTGGAGAGCAGTACGACATCCTGCTTCTGTTGGTTTTTGTATTCTTTCAGTACGGCACTTTCTACAACGCCGCCAAGCGTGCTGATTCCTACAGTGACGTGCTTGTTTTGCAGCGTGATGGTTTCGGCAGTTCCCTGCTTTGCGGCAAATAATGCCGAAGTGCTGTCCACGATTTCCACCTTTGGGGCTTCGGCTTTCAACGCCTGTTTTTCCATTTCGGCCTGAGCCTTTGCCCGTTCAAGCTGTGCAATGCTGTCTTGACGTGCCATTTCTGCCAGCTGTGCTTCGCTGGGACGGCTCCACCAGGTGAAGCCAATCAATACTAAAGCAATAAGAATGAATCCTGTAATTGTGTTCTTGTCCATAATTATAATAAGGTATTTTCCATTTAAGCCACAAAGGTACGACAATAAATTAAAAGTTAAAAGTTAATAATTAAAAATTATTTCTTATCTTTGCAGAAAAATTATGGGAATTATGAAGAAAAGTATTCTTTTTGTATTATTGATGACAGGACTTCCTGCCATGTCGCAGACTTCTCATAACGATAGTGTAGCCTATCTCTATGAGCAGTCGCTTGATAGTTTGGTACGAGTCAAGAACGCCGTTGTAGATAATCTTGACCAAAGGGCAGAAGCCACGACACTCAACCCCTATTTCTATCGTCTGATGGCACCGGGAACATATTACAACCGTCCGTTGCAACAGGAAATGAGCATAGATTGGGACTTGAATGGTAAACCGTCGTCTGTCCTGGTGGAGGTCAACGAAGATGTCCTTGACGCTACGGCTGCATCAGACCATGCCTTGGCAAATCTTTATGTGACTAATCCTTCACTTGTCCATCGCACGGAGGAAGCCATACGTCAGTCCGCAGGTTTCCGCGAGGAGGCAAAGGTGACTCCCGTCAGTGTCGCTCCAAAGTTGTCGGAAAAGGCCGTGACTGTGGATTTGGGTTCGGATGCACCAGACACGATTGCCGTCGTAGCAAAGAAGCCCAATTTCTGGAAAGTCATGGGCAACACCTCCCTGCAATTCACTCAGAGCTACTTCTCCGACAACTGGTACCAAGGCGGTGAGAACAACTACGCAGGCATAGGTATGGTGACCGTCGAGGCCAACTACGACAACAAACAAAAGGTACAATGGGACAACAAACTTGAGGCTCAACTCGGTTTCCAGACGGCCACGAACGACGAACATAAGGCCCGCGTCACCAGCAACCTACTGCGTCTCACTTCGAAGCTGGGCTACAAGGCAGTAAAGAACTGGTTCTATACAGGCCAGTTGATGACCTACACCCAGATTGCTCCCTACTTTGACAAGAACCCCAGAAAGGATGATGGCAGCTACGACGTGAAGCCCTGGAAGGCGCGGTTCGGTACACCGTGGTACCTGACTCTCTCAGTCGGTATGGACTTCAAGTACAAGTCGAAGGACGGACGCTTCGACCTATCCGTCTATCTCTCTCCAGTGGCCTACTACATGACCTACGTCGATCGACGCGGAGCCATCATCGGAACGAACCTGGATGCCGATTACTACAAGAACATGTATGGTATCCGAAAGGACGCAGACGGCATATACACCACCCACTCCTTCCACAAGTTCGGTCCCAACTTTACCGTCAACTCCAAGATTCGTGTAATGAAAAACGTCATGTGGACTAGTCGTTTCTACTGGTTCTCTAACTTCCACAGCACCCTCATTGAGTGGGAAAACACCCTTGACTTCACTATCAACAAGTACATTTCCGCCAAGTTCTACGCCTATCCTCGCTTCGACGACAGCAGCATCAAGTACAAGAACGCGAAGAAACACCGCGGCGACTACCTGATGTTCAAGGAGTGGCTCTCGCTTGGATTAAGTTATAAATTCTGAGCCCCTCTCCACGGGCATCCTCCGACGGGACGATAGAGGAAAATTCGTGAGTAATTCGTGGTTAATTCATGGTAATTCGTGTTTTTTTTGACATGAATGCCCACAAATTAGCCACGAATTATTCATAAATATTATTGTTTCCTTATATTCTTCCTAACTTGGCGATATAGACACACCAAGTATGGGAATATAGAGACACCAATCATGGGAATATAGACACACAGAGTATGGGAATAGGGACATCCCAAGTCGGGACTAAGGACACGCCAAGTCGGGAATATAGTGCCACCAAACCGTCACTATTAGTGCCGCCAAATTGTCATTAATAATGCCGTTTCAACTTCTATACTATAGACGTCACAACTTCTATAGTAAAGACGTTGCAACGTCTACAGTAGAGACATTACAACGTCTATATTAGAGACGTTAGAACGTCTCTAATAGTGCCGGTTTGCTGTCGCCAACGACACGTTGGACGAACCCTGCCGACTTGCGGTAAGTTCACGCTAATCCCGAGGCGATGGCTTCGCGGGAAAGTTCCATCGCGTGGCGGATGTTCTCCGGGCCTTTCCCTATGGGTGGAATAGGTTCGTGGATGGTCATCGACAATCGATGCCAAAAGACGAAATTGATAGGTCCTCGGCGACGGCAGAGCACATGATAAGGGCCGTTGAGCGTGATAGGAACAACGGGAAGCTGCAGTTCGTCGGCCAACTGATAGGCACCACGGTAGAAGGGACCCATCTCTCCTGTCAGTGTTCGTTCGCCTTCTGGGAAAACAACGAGTGAAGTGCCGCCTTGCAGAACTTCGCGTGCACGGTCGTGGGTCTGTTGGATGGCCTTCGGGCCTCGTTTGTCCACGAAAATGTGACCAGCAGCCTCACAAGCCTTGCCAATAAGGGGAGCTTTGCGCAGTTCACTCTTCATCATCCATTTGAAGTTTCGTCCTAAATAGCCGTAAATAAGGAAGATGTCGAAGGCTCCTTGGTGGTTGGCGACAAAGACGTAGCTCGTACGTTCGTCAATCTTTTCGTGGCCTTCAATGTGAACAGGTAATAAAAGTATGCGCATGAACCATCGCGACCAGATGTGACCTGGCCAATAGCCCCAAAAGTGAGCCGAACCGAGTGTTGAACCAATGGTTGTGGCCAAAGCCGTTATGATGGTTATAAGGATAAGCAATGGTGCTGCGATAAAGAGTTGATAAAGTCGATAAAGGAAAATCATATCTTTAGAATTATGAGTTATTTTTGTTATAGATTCGCGGCGAGGAACCTGCGCACGATATCTTCGGGTAAGCCACGCCTTCGAGCATAGTCGCGGAGTTGGGTGTCATCAATCTTTCCAATGGCAAAATGGCGGGCTAATGGGTGGGCAAATAGGAGTCCGCTCGTGGAGGCATGGGGGCGCATGGCCCCGCTTTCAGTAAGGGTGATGCCGATGGACGAAAGACCGAGTATTTCATCGATAATAAAGTTAAGGCTTTGGTCGGGCAGCGATGGATAACCAACTGCCGGTCTGCGACCTATGTATTTTTCTTGAAACATTTCTTCAATGCTTAAGTGCTCGTCAGGAGCATAGCCCCAAAGGCTTTTTCTCACTTCTTCGTGCATCCGTTCTGCGGTGGCTTCGGCCAGTCGGTCGGCTATCGTCTGGCAGAGCAGTCGGCGATATTCGTCTTGACCTTTGCCGTTCACCATACTCTCATCGACCGATGTTGCAAACAGTCCTATTGTGTCCGTTCGGCCCATGCCGACGGGTCGTACGAAGTCTGCCCAACAGAGGCAAGTATCGCCATATTGTTGGCGAAGGAAGGGTAATAGTCTTCCGTCCGAAAGAATAATATCTTCCCCATCCCCATTCGCCTCCATTAGGCGGACGACTGCGTGCGTCCTTACCTTTCCCTCCATTTCCTCCAGCAAGTCCTTCGCATCGTTCCACAATTCGGGCGACTGTGTCTCCGTGGTTCGCCAGGCATGGAAGAAATATGCCCAGTTGATGTACGGTCGGACTTCGTGCAGGTGATAATGAAGAAGATGTATCATGCTTTTTGGAACAATAGTGCTTCGCCTCGTGTCGTATCGTCGAGGTGGCCTTGGTCGTAGGCTAATTGCCCATTAAGGAATGTTTGCTGTATGCGCCAGTGAAAGGTATGGCCTTCGAGAGGACTCCAACCGCATTTGCTCAGGATGTCAGCTTGTGTAAGCGTCCACGTTTCGGGTCGAACCAATGTGATGTCTGCCTTGTAGCCAGGGCGCAGGAATCCACGGTCGCGTATGCCGAAGATTAAAGCCGGTTGGTGGCACATGG
>JAEEGL014879155.1_pt1 | contig 10985 bp, 12 predicted proteins | sample 9134231 | NCBI WGS metagenome assembly JAEEGL01 (sample SAMN16246548, study PRJNA631951) | gut metagenome | biome: gut microbiome; feature: rumen; material: fiber-attached | host: Bos | place: Iran: Karaj | collected 2018-10 | reverse complement strand
GATGGTCAGCTTGCAAGTTTCATAAGCTTGAGGTCGCAGGTTCGAGTCCTGCCTCCGCGACAATATCAGGATGCCGTAGGACGACGGATACTTCGCTACCATCTGAGGGGAACTTACCGCGATACCCCGACCGTCTGTCCGACCGTCGCTCCTGCCCCATTAACGGTTGCCGTAGTGAAGAGATACTTCATACAAGATCAGTTACCTTGGTAAAAGCTCTCCACGAATGTCGCACCGTTTTCAATAGATGTATAACAATAATAGATGTATCGAAGATGAACTGGAATTCGAAGTTGAAAGAGCAAATGACCGTGATGAATCACGAGGGTGCCAAAGCTTACGCTATGACCCCCGAACTGGAGTTGTATACCGCTGTGGTGACCGCATCGCTGAGTGACTTGTTCTACGAGAAACATGACGAGCGTGTTGGCCGCATCGCCACCTTAGTGCGCAAGGTGTCACCGGGGTTCGTCGCTCGCCTTGCCGTCTATGCCCGCACTGAGATGCATCTCCGCAGCATCCCCTTGCTGTTGCTCGTAGAACTGGCTAAGGTGCATAATGGAGATGATCTCGTTGCCCGTGCCGTGGAGAAGACCGTATTGCGTGCCGACGAGATTATGGAGCTGTTGATGTGCTATCAGTGGCGCAATCCATCTAAAGATTCCCGCAAGAAACTCGGCAAACTCTCGCGTCAGATACAGAATGGCCTTCAACGTGCCTTCAATCGCTTCGATGAGTACCAGTTCGCCAAGTACGATCGTGACAATCTCGAGGTAAAACTTCGCGACGCTCTCTTCCTTGTCCACCCTAAGGCCAAGGACGAGCAGCAGCAGGCATTGTTCGACAAGATTGTGAACCGCCAGTTGGAGACTCCCTATACCTGGGAGACGGAGTTGTCCGCCCTCGGACAGCAGCAGTTCGCCTCTGATGAGGAGAAAAATATCGCTTTCCGCAAGAAATGGGAGGAACTGATTGGCAGTGGCAAACTCGGTTATATGGCTTTAATGCGCAATCTGCGCAACATGCTTCAGGCTGATGTTTCATTCTCTTCGGTGCAGAGTGTCGCAGACCGTCTCTCCGATGCCGTTCAGGTGGCCAAGTCCAAGCAGTTGCCCTTCCGTTATCTCTCGGCCTACCGTGAGATTGAGAAGGTCAACAGCACTGGAACCTCAACGCTGATGTCTGCTCTCGAGGCTGCCGTGAAGCATTCTGCTGCCAATATCGAGGGCTTCGACGAGAGCACCCGCGTGCTTATCGCATCGGATGTCAGCGGTTCCATGTGGACAAATGTCAGCGCTAAAAGCACCGTACGTTTGTTTGATATCGGTCTGTTGTTGTCTATGTTGCTCAAGAGTCGCTGCAAGCAGGTCATCTCTGGTGTCTTCGGTGATGACTGGGGCGTGGTCAATATGCCCGCCGACAACATCCTGATGGCAACCCGTCAACTCGAGAGGCTTGAGGGCATGGTTGGCTACAGCACCAACGGCTACAAGGTCGTTGACTGGCTCATCGAGCAGAAGCAGGTGATGGACAAGGTGATGATGTTCACTGATATGCAGATGTGGGACAGCACCGGGCGCAACTTCACTTTCGAGAAGTCATGGAAGCGCTACAAACAGCTCGCTCCACATGCGAAGCTTTATCTGTTCGACCTTAATGGCTATGGCCATCTGCCTCTGAAGCTTGCCGAACCTGATGTATATCTTGTGGCAGGATGGAGCGACCGTGTGTTCGATGTCCTTTCGGCCGTTGACCGTGGCTCTGATGCCCTCAGCGTAATAAACAACATAGATTTATAAAGATGTATCATAAGGTAGCATAGACTGCCCGTTCAGGTAAAAAGGCAGGGAAGCTGACTTTCGTCTCACTTCCCTGCCTTCTGTTTTTTGTTTTCTTTGGTGAAGATTAAGAATCCTTCTGATTAATATATTTGATTACCTTGCAAGGGTTTCCCACAGCCACGCAGTCGGAAGGAATGTCGCGGACAACCACTGAGCCGGCTCCGATGACGCTCCTGTCACCGATGGTCACACCCGGACAAATGGTCACGTCGCCGCCTATCCAGCAGCGTTCACCTATTTTCACTGGTCGGCACATCTCCCATTCATCGCGGTCATCGGCATTAAGTGGATGCTCTGCAGTGTAAATATGTACTCCTGGGGCAATGAGCGTTTTGCGTCCGATGTGTACGCCGCCCCCATCGAGGATGATGCACCCGAAGTTGATGAATACCCCCTCACCGGCGAATATCAGATTGCCATAGTCGCAATGGAAGGGTGGCTCCACGAAAACGTCCGGAGCTGAATTGGGCAGCAACTCACGGGTGATGCTTGCCATCGTAGGCTCATGGTATTCGGTTATGTTGAGTCGTCGGAGCAGTTTCTTCACCTCTCCACGCCATGCTCTCATCTCTGGCGTATGAGCATCGTAAGGTTCACCTTTCTGCATCCTCCTCAGTTCATCTTGAAGAGACTCGCTCTTCTCCAATTCTTCTCGTCTTGTCATTGTAAAAATTTAAGATTTAGTCTAACTATTTTTTCTGTTTAATAATAGATTCTACATAAAAAGCACTTTGCCCCGGGTGTAATCCGTCACATTTCCGCAATTCTTTGCAGGTGGCTGTCGTGTATCTTTGAATATGTGCATCCATTTCTTTTCGCTGGTATTATCAAAATACACGTCGCATCGTAGCCGCAAATTTAAATAAAAGTGGGGAATTATAAGCCGGTCCGATAAAAAAATCACTTTCCTTTTCCTTACTGCCCTTTTCGTCCCTTTTGGCTCATATTTTCATGTAAGTAATGAACGAACTCCCGCTTGCGGTGGTCTGGAATCAGGCTGCCGGTCCTTCAGACAAGCGTTTTCTCCATTTCACCAGTTTTGGCGGTGTGGGAGAGGGTAGGGGCACCCTGTCGGTTCGCTGTCTGAACTAACGGTAATAAGAAAAAAGCAAATTGTACTGTGTCATCGTTGTTTAATCGCATTTTTATTGTATTTTTGCAGTTTGAGTACCAACATAGACAAGAAAATATTATTATACACATAACAGAAATGCGTAGAAACCTCTGTTTGAGTTTGTTTTTACTTGGCTTGTCAAGCTTTCTGTCAACCTTGTCGGCAGAAGGAGTAGATACTGTTGTGGCATGCCCTGAAATACACATTGAAACAGAATACCTGCCCAACCTGAACGTGGCGCGCTGTGGTCACACCACCATCCTTGCTGGCAACGAGCCTCTCGTGGTTGGCGGCCACACCACAGGTTTTGTCCCCACGCCAACAGCCGAGTATTACCATGACGGGCAGTGGCATCTCTTGTCAACAGTGTATACACACGATGAGGGTTTCGCTATCCCTATGAACAATGGGAAGGTACTCATTGCAGGTGGTCATGAACAGCCTTTAGGCATAGGCCACACCTTTTCCTTCGAGCTATATGACCCTCAAACGCACACCTTCGAGGGGTATGGCAGCTTGGAGAAGAAGCGCACTTGGGCTGAGTGCTTGGAAATGGACAGCGGCAAGGTGTTGATAAGTGGCAATTGGTATGCGCGCGACGGCATTGAGTGCTATCAGGGCAGCAGACAATGTATAAACGTCAAGGATGTATCTGTTGCACGAACCTTGCCTTATATATTCCGTACGGGACGCGATGATGCCATCATCCTCGGTGGTGTGGACGAATATGGAGAGCCCTTCGACACCATTGTCATCGACCGTCTGAAGGGTGACGCCTTCACACTGCCCTTCTTTGAACAGTGGAAACCGCAGTGCCATCTCCTTAAGGTCGAGCACCGCAGTGCCGACAGTTTTATCGGTGATGAGGCTACTGGCCAATACGACTATCTGATGGCTGTGAGCGACCAGCAGGGCCAGATGGCAGTCGCACGGGTCCACAACGGGCATTTCTCCATCCTACCCACTTCCTGTCCCATACCCACCAGCAGCCAATTCGGGACTATTGAGTATTTCACAACCGTCATCGTTGACCGCCAGAGCCGGCGCGGCCGTGTGCAGCAACGTCTGTCGAAATTAAAGCCCGGCCTGAAACCTGAGGAAGTGAAGACCTTCGGTGCCACGTCGTCAGACAAGGCAATACTGCTAAGCGGCAAGAGTGTAACGTTCGACCGCGACGTCACATACTATTACATAGACAAGGCGACGGGCAAGAAGATGTATTTCTCCCAAAGTATCACCCAGAAAATTTATGCAGAAGAGTTTTACGAGGTAGCCAAACTCGGCACCAATCAGAGTACCTCCGCCGTTATGAAGGCTACCAACGACGCTGCGAGGGAATTTGCCAAGAAAATGGATCAGACGGTAGTCGAGGATGTCCTGCGCCATGCCGAGAGTTACGGTAAAGACCTTCCGAAGATGCTGGAAAAAGCACTGCAGGGTCAGAAACTGACGGATCCCATAAAAGTGGCTGAGGCTGTGCTTTATAAGGGTCAGGAGCGCTTCTACATTGCACAGAAATTGATGAAGGCCGCTGAGAAGGCAGGCGATGGCAAACTTGACCTTCAGGCCTCGGCCATCAGTGAACTGATAGAAGGATGCCGTCAGCAAGTGAAGGTCTTTGGTTTGCTCGACGCCCGCGACATCGCCCGTTTGGGCACGAACGGCGGAATCATGATTTCCGGCACATTGCGCAACGGCATTGCTGTGCTGAAGAAGTTGGCGGTGGATGGTACCACCGATGTCAAGACTGCCCAGAGTGCCCTTGGTGCTATCGGCCTCACCTTTGAGGAGGTTACCAAGGAGATGTACCGTACTGTTCTCAAAATAGGATGATGTGGAAAAAAGAAGAATATGAAACAGAAAAGAATCAACATGAGATGGCTGATAGTAGTCATGATGGCCGTAATGATGATGGGCGCCTGCGACACCAATCCCGCTGGCAACGGCGTCGTCGATGGCAACTACCCCATGCCCACGATACAAGAGGAGTGCGTGAACCATCTCTATGACGTGCTCATGAGCCCTGAGGGACGCGTCATGACAGGCGCACAGTTGGCCGTGCTGAACGACACTGGACGTCTGAGGAACGCCTTCCGTATCGACCTGCCTGTCTGCAAGGCTGACCAACTGCCACGCATGGGTATCTACCGCAAGGTCGGTGAGAGTACCACCTTTGAGTTCCTCCCATTGACAACAGAAGACCCACTGGACACCATCCATGCAGCATGCCAGGTCGTCACCACCTTCAGAAATGAAGACAGCACTTCCGACACGCTGCTTGTCCACAACCGTGGCAACGGAATCCTGACGTTGTTCCGTTACGTTCATCGGGGAGGTCCCAATGGTGGCAAGCACCGTTGCTATGACAAGCATCCCGATGGCTATCCCGAATATTTGGCCGTCGTGCTGAGTGTCTTTCAGGATGCCGACAGCCTAATCGTCAGCAGTGGTTACGATAAATCTAAAAGTGTGTTTAGGTATGAAAGAGAGTGAAATGGTAAGTCGCGTCACGCTGTGCCCGGACGGTAAATACCGTTGGATCTACGAGGTGAATCTCTATAAGAACATGAGTATGTTTTATGACCTGATGAAGGTGATGGGGATTAGTATTGGATATGTTTTTGCCATAGAGATTTTAGTGACGATAATAAACGGCAACTGGGACGGTTTCGTAAACGACCTTTGGACTTTCCTGTGGGTTGTCGTGGGTTTGATTGTCCTGTTTCTCTTAGGCTATTGGATATGGGCCGCTATAAGTGGTGGACGTTATGCCGCCTTGTTTGTGATGGACGAGGAGGGTGTGTCGCATGTGCAGATGCCCAAAACGGTGAAGCGAGCAGAGATGATAGGTGCTATTGGCATGATGGTGGGCGCGGCATCCTCCGATATCACGCCTGAAGCCAGTTCCATCCTCGCCGCCAGTTCATCAGTATGGAGGTCGGACTTCAAAAAGGTCCGTAATGTGATACCGAAGCGTCGGTTTCAACTCATCAAGGTGAATGAGTTGTTGACGAAAAACCGCGTCTTTGTGGAATCTCCGGAGGATTACGAGTTCGTGCTCGGGTATATTCTCGAACGGTGTGAGTTTAAGAAACATCTTTAAGTACGTAAATATCATCCATAGTGGTTGTATTTCCAACTTTTAGAGCGCAATTATCCTCACAATAGTTGTGTTTATTACTCTTATGGCAATAAACATGCAGGGTTACTTGCTTCCGCCAAGATAATGAATGACAAGTTAAAGTCGGTTCCATACTTTAACTTGTCATCATCTCGTTTCTAAAATGAAGCGAAAGGAGAGCTTTGGCTCTCCTTTCGTTATAGTGTCATAACCCGCTTCATCTCCAAGTTTTCGTAGCCCTCAGGGCAGTGGGTGGAGAGATAGACTGTGGGGTTCTGACTGATGAACTCGCGCACGCGGTCGAGGGTCTCGCGCGCGGCTGCGGCGTCCTCGAACACAATGCTTAGCTTGTTGGCCTTCAAGGCGGCATCGCAATAGGTCACATCGCCGTGCATCATGTAGTGGAGACCGTCCTGCTCGACAATGATGATGCTGTTGCCTTTAGTGTGGCCTTTGGCCTCGACGAACCATATTCCTTCGGCAACCTTTTGGGCGCGGGGAAAGTTCTTGTATGACTCACCATACTCGGCTCGGATAATGTTGTCGCCGCTGAGTTTCATCGCATCGGCATCCTCGGGAGAGATATAGACCTTGGCACATGGGAAGTACTGAATGGCCGCGGTGTGGTCGGGATGCTTGTGGGTTATGAGTATCTTCGTCACTTGTTCTGGCTTGTAGCCCAGTTCGGCAAAGGCTTCCATGTAGTCCTTTAGCTTCTCGCCCATGTAGAGCGGACCGCCAAGCTTCTTTGCGGGAGCTTTCATGTTGTTCTGGAAGCCCGTGTCAACGAGTATCACCTCGTCACCCGTGTCGATGAGGAAGTTCTGCAGCGAGCTGCGGTAGATAATCTGTTCGTCTGTTCCCTCCTTGCCCTCGCCGCCGAAGGCAAACTGTTGGTTCATGAAACCGCCGTCGAACATGCGGATAGCTTTGATTTCCATAATTCTGTGTTTTTTAGGTTATTCTATAGGGGTTAATATCTCTTTCTTACGCTTGCTGCGGGAGCATTAAGCATCGGCAAAGGTCTTGCCGTCGTTGAGCGTGATTTGAAGCTTGGTGTACTCGCAATGGAAATCATGCGTTAACCGGTCTAAGTAGCGCGCACATTCCCATTTGCACATGGGTAGGTCATGCAGCAGATAGTTGCCGCAAGCCTCAGGACGGGTGGCAGGTACTTCATCTTGAGTGAGAATCCACTCTAAACATTCAATGGTGAGTTTGCGCATATCCTCTACACTGTAATTACCTAGCATGATGATATACATGCCGGTCAAACATCCCATGGGGCCTACATAAACAACATCTTCCTTGGCTTGTGAGTTACGAAACCATGTTGCCATCAAGTGCTCTATGCTGTGTATGGCTGAGGGAGCCACAGCGGGTTCTTTATTGGGTTCTGTGATACGAAGATCAAAAGTGGTAAAACCCTTGTCTTCACGTGACACATATATCCCCGGTTTCAGATGGGTATGATCAATCGTAAAACTTTGTATTACTTCCATATTTTTATGTTTAATCGTTTGTTTTCTTCCTTTATTCAGTTCCTTTCCTCAATACTTTTATTCTGGATTCAACCTATTGCATCCTTGATAACCAAGCCCGCTAACATGAATCCGAAAATGGCGGTTATATGGGCCATAGTGCCGTTAATCTGAGCTTTTGACGAGCACCACTCATGGTTGAGCAGATTGGGGTCACCGGGACCGGTCTTCGCTTTGGGACACATACATTTCTCTGTGCCACAGGTGGCATTATGACCCTTGTTCTCTAACAATTCGTCGGAAAACACGCAGAGGAATTTATTTTGGGGGAATTGTTTGGTGTATTTGAACCGCCTTCGCAGCGCACGTGCCAAGGGGTCGCCTTGCACTTTCCAAAACTCTGCCACCTTTATGCGTGTCGGGTCCATCTTCAATGCGGCTCCCATCGATGAGAAAAATTTTGCCTTCATCTCGCACGCCATCAGAATGAGCAACTGTTTGTCTTTCAGTGAGTCGATGGCATCGATGATGTAATCATAACTGGAAAGATTGAAACTGTCGGCCGTCTCAGCTGTGAAAATCTGTTGCAGGGCGATAATTTCGGCGGAGGGATTGATGGCGAGCAACCGCTCACGCAACGCATTCACCTTCACCTGACCCACGGTCTTCGTCGTAGCCATCAACTGGCGGTTGATGTTGGTGATGCATACACGGTCGGAATCGACGATAGTAAGATGCCGGATGCCAGAGCGCACCAGACTCTCAGCGCACCATGAGCCTACGCCGCCCACGCCGAAGATAATCACTCTCTTGCTGCTAAGCAGATTCATCGACTCTTCGCCCACCAACAATTCTGTCCTGCGAAATATTGCTTGTTCTATTGCCATGATTTAACAATATATCCTTAACGGTATCATATTCGGGAGCAAAGATACAATTTTTTCCTGGTTTTCCGCATCCATAATTACTATTTCACTGACGATGCTTCTGTGATTGTCACCAAATAGGCGTCAGCATACTTGATGTCCTCGGTTCTCCGTATGCTGTGGTTCCGCCGCAGCCAAAAGAATAAAAAAAACCAGCCCATTGTATAGCTTTGATGGGAACTTAAGAAAATACAAGAGACCGTAAAATCTACGGCCTCAGGTTCTGCAGGGTGCCCCTGCTCTCAACGGTTATACTAACTCCCGCAATGCAAAAATACAAAAATAATCCGTTACTCCAAACAAAAAGTAACGGTTTTTTCACTTAAATGTCTTTTTCCCCCTATTTTACTACCTTTTCATCTAAACTATCTCAAATCTCTCTTTTTCTCCAACAGCTCCTCGTGTTTGTGGTGCGTACCACTCCTCGCTCAGCACAGTGGCTTCAGCAAGCTGTCCCTTGCCGTCAACCTTCAATTCTATCTTGAATTTTACCTCCTTGGCCATTTTTTTGGCTTTTACTTGCAAATAACGACTTTTTTTTGTATATTAGCAACCGAGAAACAACTTTACCATCATGGAAGTCAAAAAAGAACAGAAACACAACGGAAAGCCTGATTGGGCAATAAAATGTGACGAGATGCCCCAATGGAGACAGAGCCTTATCGGCTGGCTTGTCATCATCGTCATCTTTGGATTCGAGGCGTGGTTGGTTTTCTTGTTCCTGGATTGGTTCGAGCCCATGGCCATTTCATTATGCATCTGGGCAACAGCCTTTTGGCTCCTCTTCCCCGCCACTGGGGTGTTCCCCAACGGAAGAAGTCCTTTCCACTAATGATAAGAACCGCTTCATAGCCTCCTCAGCCGGCACCTCGCGTGATTCGGCCTTTTTTTTGCCCTCTTCCCACGGAAAGGGAAGCAGCTGCCGCGGGGGCATCTTCTTCCTCACGTGAGGCTGGATGGTGATGGCGGTGTTCATACGCTCCCAGTCGCCCCGTATCAAGGCCTCTTGGTCCGAATACACTAAAAAGAGCAAACACCCTGCCGCCGATGCGCTCAATTCCGGCTTCCGGCAGGTCAAAATGTCCGATGACATGAGGCAGAGGCTGCAGCAGTCTAACTACATCTTCTCTGGCATCAAGACGTTCCATGAGCTCAATGAGGCCTTCCCTTCACTCATCGACGGGAACGGCAACAGAAAACCGTTCGAACAGTTTCTCAATGACGTTCAAAAGATAGACCAAACCTACAACCAGCACTACCTCCGCGCGGAATACAACTTCTGCCAGGCCTCGGCTGATATGGCCGCAAAGTGGGAACGGTTCGCTCAGGACGGAGACAGGTACAACCTCCAGTACCGCACGGCAGGCGACGACCGCGTCAGGCCGGAACATGCAGCCCTCGACGGCGTCACGCTGCCCTTCACCGACCCTTTCTGGGAGTCTTATTACCCGCCCAACGGATGGAACTGCAGATGCACCGTCGTACAGGTGCGAAAGTCAAAGTACCCCGTGACACCGCACGACGAGGCAATGGCGCTCGGCGAGGAGGCCACGGGCAAAGACACAAAGGGCATCTTCCGCTTCAATCCAGGAATAGAGCAGAAAGCATTTCCCGACTACAACCCCTACACCATACGTCGGTGCCGCGACTGTGACATTGCCAAGGGGAACTACTCTCTCGCGTACATTCCAGATAATGAAGTGTGCGCCGCATGTAAACTCGTCCACAAGTGCTTCGAGGGCAAAACGAGAAAATCAGAGCTGAAACGGATTGAGGAAAACAGAAAGCTCTACGACAAACTGTCAAAGGACAAACGATACAAGGACGTGGAGTTTGACCCTGAAACAGGAGCATTGAAAGCCACACACCTCGGACACAATGATGGGGAGGATGTGGGGTTTGCCTTGGAGAAGAAACTTGTTGATGCTCTATACAAATGCGGGCATAGCGTAATACTCTGCGACGAGCAGAAGAAGGGTAGAGATGGGAACAGGTTAACATCTCTGGATATGATTCTTGACGGTGTTCGTATGGATATAAAGTCAATCACTAAAAATAAAGATTATTATGGCTACGCAATAAACAAAAAGAATAGCCAACTTGTTGATTTCAATAACAGAAGTGATGTTCATGAAACTGCAGACACCATCTGCATTTATTTCGACGACCCGACCATGTTCTCACCTGAAAAAATCACAAAGGGGTATGAATACATGGTTGCCTATACAATGAAAGGTGTTTGTGTGCGCCATATAATTTGCGCAATTAACAGTGCAAAAGGACTCGAACTAAAGACGTTTGATTTCTAATAAAAAAGCCACGTCGGACCCGAAGGCTCCCCGACCTGGCAGATTGGATGTTACAAAGGTACAAAAAAATCCGTTACTTCCAACAAAAGTACCGGATTTTTTTTCATTCTTGATGAAAAATGGCTCAGATACACTTCACACAGCGGTATGAATATACCTCAACCTCTTCCACTATCTCCTCATGGTCGTGGTT
>JAEEGL014830369.1_pt1 | contig 10985 bp, 4 predicted proteins | sample 9134231 | NCBI WGS metagenome assembly JAEEGL01 (sample SAMN16246548, study PRJNA631951) | gut metagenome | biome: gut microbiome; feature: rumen; material: fiber-attached | host: Bos | place: Iran: Karaj | collected 2018-10 | reverse complement strand
ATTTTGTTGATAATACTCTTTTACATGAAGAATATAAAGAAAGTTGTTTTATTGAATCTTTAAAAAAGAAATTATTATATTCAAGAGATAAATATTTAAAAAAGAATAGAAAAGGAATAAGCTCTTCAAAAATAAATAAAATTAAGAATCCAAAAATAAATCAGTCATTAAGTTATTATATTAATATTAATCCACAGAAATTAAATGTAAATATAATAGATGAAAATTTAGGTAGTGAATATCATAAAATGTTTAAAATAACTACACAAAAAAAGAAAAATATTAAATATATTATAAGAGAAAGAGCAAAATCAAATATGATAAATAGAAGAATTCATATGGGATATACTTCAAATTTTTTTTTAGATACTAAAAATAATTCTTTTTCTAAAAAATTAACTTTTAAAGAAAAGCAAAAAATATATCAAACTTTAGATATTGATATTTTATATAATTTAAAAAACATTCAAAAATCACAAAAAATAAGTAAAAGAAAAGCTTCTAGAAATTTACTTAAATGTGATTTATCAAATTTAAAAAAAAGTAAAAGTGATAATTATGCTTTTATTCAATTAGAAAGAAAAAAAGAAGAATTTTTATGTTTTGATGATTCAATTAATATTAATGAAAAAATTAATAAATATTATAATAAAATAAAAGACATTGAATCAAGAAACAATAATAAAAATATAATATCAAAAAGTCAAAAATCAACAGAAAGAACATTATCAGATTATAGTGATAAAAACAAAGAAAATAAGCAAATAAGAATTATTTCTGTTTATTATAAAACAAATATTGAAGAAGCGAAATTTACTTTTGAAAATAATAAAAAAAAAATATCAAAATTTAAAAACAGAAATAATTTAAATATAAATCCATTTAATTTAAATGTAACTTCATTAGAATTTTCAAAAATAGCAAATTTAAATTGGAATAAAATATTATCTTCAAGTAAAATATTTATATATGATAATTATACTGCAATACCATATAATATAAAAATAATAGGTAAAAAAGAAAGAATAAATAATTATGAAAAATCAATTAAATTAATTATATTTGTATTAAATGATTTTTTTGATTCATATAATAAATATTTAAATATAATAACAAAAAGTTTAAAAAAATCATATGATAAAAGTAAAAATATATTAAAAATAAAAATAATTTCTTTTAATTTTCCAGGTCAATCAAATACAATATGGCAAAGTGAAGAGATATTAAATAATATATATTATAAAAATTTTTTGGATAGATTTCTATTTTATTTATATCATCAAAAGAAAGTATTTGATGAGAAATATAAAGGTTTTTTTATTGGATTTGGAAATGGAGGTCATGTTGCTTTTTCTTATTTATCTTTATATGAAAAATATTTTCCTTTATATGATGGAGCTATTTTAATTAATTCTTATTTATCTAAAGATAAATATATTGATAATTGTATGAATGAAATTAAATATTATTTAAATAAAACACAAGATTGTAAAATTATTAAAAGTTGTATTTATAATATTTTAAATAGAAATTTTGATACTTTTAATAATAAGAATATTATAAATCAAAGTAAAGGCAATTTAGAAAGTTATTCAAATGAAAATGTTGTTTTTAATGAAGATGAAGAAATTAAATTAAATGGAATTTCACATATAATTAAAGGATATAATTATAATTTTGATATAAGAAATAAAAATAATAATAAATTTTCTATTGAAACTCCTTTAGTCTTCATTCATTCAATTAATAATTATTTTATTCCTTTTAAAAATATTGAAGATATTATTAGCGGTTTAAATGAAAATGAAGTTAATAGTATTATTATAAATAATAATCAAAATAATATTGATTTCACTTCTATTTTTAGGAATAAAAAAGATAATGATAAAGTTAATAAATTAATTATTCCTATTAAAGGAACTCATGATTTAGTATTAAATAAAGAAACAAATCAATTTCTTTTTAATATTATTAAAAAATTTATTTGTGATTATGCTATTGTTAAAAGTGAAAATTAACTTGTTTAATATCATTAAAATAAATTTAATTCTATTTAAAATTAATAAAATTTAATATTAATAAGTGAAAATAATTTGAATGTATATTCAATGAAAAAGATTTTATATTGTATAATATTTATGAATAAGAAAATTAAAATAAATTATAATGGATTAAATATATAATAAATATTTCTTTTTTTAAAGAATATTATAACAAACAATAATAAATTTTTTATTATATAAATAATAGATAAAAAATAATAATTTAATTATTTCTTAATCTTCATCTAAACTATTATTTTCATCTTTTAAATTATTATCAATATAAATTGATTTAGCATTTAATTCATCTAATTTTCCTTTATGAAAATTATTACTAAAAGGATTAGAATCAAATAATTTTTTTCCACAAAAATTATTTAATATATCATTAAAATAAGGTCCATCCATAGTATCTTTTATTTTATCATTAAATTCTTCTTTTTCTTCACTTAATATTAAATTACTTTCATATTCTTCTTCATTTTCATTTAATTTATTTCCTTCAAAAAATTTAATAAAATTAAAATGTTCTTCTTTATTTATTTCATTATTCTTTTCTTTATCAATTTTATTTTCATTTTTATTTTCAGAAAATATTGAATTATCAAGGTTTAAATCTTCTAATTTGAATTCTGAATTTTTTAATTCTTTATTTTCTTCTTCTAAATTATCTTTTAATATAGTATTAATTATTTTTTCAGGAGTTGAACAATTAGAATTATGTTTTTGAGGAGATTTTTCTATTTTATTTTTTTCTATTTTTAAATTTTCTTTATTTGTTAATTCATCTAAATCATTATTATAATGATTATTAAAATTAAATTTATTTTGATAATTATATTTTTTATATTGATAAGGATTTATATATGAAAAATTATTTTTTCTTTGAAAAGTTTTATAAGGATAAAATTTATTTTTATTAAAAATATTATAATTTTCTTCATAATTATTATAATAATTATTATAATGTATATTTTTTCCATAATAATTTTGTTTTGAAATAATATTAATATTACTTTTATTATTAATATTTTGATTATTATTTTTTACATTAATATAATTATTATTATTATTTATATTATCATTTTTTTTATTATTAATAATATTTTCTTTTTTACTTTCATCTAACATTCCTATTGGTTTATTTTGTCTTTTATTTTTTCTTTTATTTTTATTTTTACTTTGTTTTCTTATTTGTTTATTTCCTTCATCTTTAATTTCTTTATTGTCTAAATCACTTTTCAGTTTTAAACTTTCTAAATCAGTTTTACTTGATTTACTTGAAATTGATTGATTTTCAATAGAACTTAAATTATTATAACTTTTTTGTTTTTTAATATTTTCATTTTTATTTAAATCTTCATTTATTTTATCTTGTATTTTTTTAGAAAAATCATCAAGGTTTAATTTTGTTTTTTTATATATTTTAATATATAAATTTTCAATATTTAAATTTTCATTTCCTTCATTATTAATAAGAAATAAATTCCCAAAATTTTTTTCTTCAAATTTATTTTTAAATTCATTAATAATTAACTGAAATATAATTTTCCCAATTAAAACAATTAAAAGTGTCATTAAAATATTTTTTTGATAGATTTTATAATTAATAAATTGATTCTTCATTAAAAGTAATTCATCAGAAATTTTAATCACAACATTTAAAATAATAATTTGATAATCAGAATAGAAAAAAATTTTTCTTTCAACTAATAAAAGATTATAATTAGGAGAAATAATAATATCAATTCCAATATTTTCTTCAGGTCTTAAATTAAATTGTTCACATAATAATATTTTAATTCCATAACCTTCACAACCATAATTTTCAATACTAATTTTATTAATTTTCATTTTCATTTTTCCTGAATTTCTTAAAGTTATTGTTCTAGAAATATTATCTTGATGTATTAATTCTTTTAAATAAACACTTTTATCTATATTAATAATAACTTTATTTTCATTTTCTAATTTAATTAGTGGATTCTTTAAGTTTTTATAATTTAAAAATTGAATTTTACCTTTACCACCTTCTCCTTTTATTTTTATTGGATATAATATTGTTAAATTATTTTTTATAAATAATGTTACTGAATAATCTTTTGTTTTTAAAGGACAAAATATTATTGGACCAATTTTAAAATTTGTTCTTGGCTCTATGTTATATATTTTTTCTGTTATATTTAAGGGAAGATAAAATGTTTGTTTTTTATCTGCTTTTATTTTTTTTTTTTTTTTTCATTAATTTTAAATTTGAATTTATTAGGAAAAATACTTTTGAAAATAGTTTTAATATTATATTCTTCCTTTTAGTCTTTTTCTTTTTAGGATTTATTAAATAATTTTTATTATCTGTCATTTGCTTTACTATTGGAATATCTAAAGTAAAGTTATTTGAAAACATTTCTGAAAGTAATTTTATATTTTTTTCTTCAACTATTTTATTTTTAATTTCTTTTTTATATTTACATATAATTTGAGTGCTATTTAATATTTTTTCCTTTATATTTTCATTAGAATAAAAAAGCATTTTTTCTAAAATATCTTCTTTATTATTTTCAAAAATATTTTCATTTTCATTTTCTTCTAAAATAATAATATCATTATAATTACTATTAAAATTAAGATCAAATATGCATTTTATAATGAAAATAAAATTATTTCCATTAAATTGATATTTACTATTTTTAACAAACATAGAATTATTATTTATATCACTAAATTCTTCACTTGCTAAAACAATTCTAAAACTCATTACTTGATCACTAGGGTTAAAACCTTCAATAAATATATTTTCATTTTCTCCAATTTGAACAAGTCCTAAATCAATAATATCTTTTTCAAATATATTTGGTTTAGTTAAAAAAGCTTTAATTTGAATATTTTCTTCATTAATATCGGTTAATATAGTTAAATTAGAGTTTATTTCTGTTTTTCCTATATTACCTAATTTTTCCCATAATTTGTGTTTTTCTTTCCATAAGAATAAATCTCTATATGTTATATATTTTTCATCTATATTTATTATATTTTCTTTTTTTTCAGGAATAAATATTATTTTAATTACTTCTGTTCTATTATTATTATTTATGCTTTTAGATATTAATGTTGGTATTATTCTTTTATCTGAACTTTTTATATTTGTTATATTTATTGATGTATTAAATGATGATTTACAACTTATTATTTTTGTCTGATTTAAACCATAAAATCCTTGCTTAAAGCTTATTATACTTGGAGTAAAATTTAATGTTCCTTTTAAAATATTTGGTATTATTTCTATTGTAAATGTCTTTTGCTTTTTAAAAAAAAAAATTATCTTACTTTCACCTTTATATTTAAAGATATTTAATTTTATTGAAAATTTTAAAGCTGAGTTTTTATATATTTTTAATGGAATTATTTCATCTTCATATTTTTTCCTTTTTTTCATTAATTTTAAAATATTAATTTTCTCAAATTCTATATTTTTATTTTTTTTACTGAAAAGAATACAATCTTCAATTTTTAATTTTATAGATTTATCATTTATTTTAATATCAGTGATACTTTTAGAAAAAGAATTTTCATTGATGAGGTAAAAATAAACTTTTTTATTATCTCCATCAATAACAATATCAATATTATTTTTAGCATAAAAATAAGGTTCTTCTTTTTTTAAAATATTTTTATATAATAAAGATTGATTACTATTAAAACAATCAGAAAAAGTAATAAATTTATTTCCACAATATAAATAATCAATATTAGAATTATCTAATTTAATAGGAATTAAAGTAAATAAATTAAAAGATAATTTTAAAGGGAAAAAAAAATATCTTTCTTTTTCCATATGTTCAATATCATAAATATTAACTTGAATTTCAGTTGAATTACTGTCAAAATAATTTAAAGGGTTTTTATATTTAATAAATAATATATTTTCAATATTTATTATTAATGCATTACCTGGTTTTTTTCTTAAATTCATTTCTAAATTTAAATAATGAGAAGCTTTATATTTTATTATAAATTCTCTTTTTGAAAATTCAAAATTTTTAGAGATAAAATAATTTTTATTTTTATCATTTATTAAAAAATAAGAATAATTTATTTCTATAAGTGATTGAGTATAATTACTTACTTCTATAAAAATTGAATTTGTTATTGATTTATTTAATATATCTAAATCCAATAAATCTGGATTATTTTCTGTTATTTGACCATTAAATATTAATTGACCATAATTTATACTTTCATTTGGTTTTAACAATACTTTTTTATTTTTAAAAAAATAATCAAATTCAATAAATTTTTCTTCTATGTTTAAATAAATATTTTTTATTGTTATTTCATTCAAGTAATAATTTGTTATTTCTAAAGGAATTATTTTCTTAATGTTATCTTTACTTTTAGGAGCAATATTACATAATCCAAAATTAAAAAAACTTGGAAAAAATTGGATATCTCCATTTATAAAACCAATTAAAACAGGAATAATAAATTTAATTTTATTAATTTTTAAATGAATGTAATTAAATTCATAATCTTCTATCAAACTTTCATAATTAAGATAAATAATATTTTTTTTTGACTTTGGATTAATTTGAAGCATATTAATTGAAATAGAAGATGAATTATCAGTAATTGAAATTCCATTAGGCCATAAAATTTTTATTTTTTTAAAATAATGAACAATATCTTTAACTATTAAAATATTATTTGTTGGATTATTAACAATAATAGAATAAGAAAAAGTTTTTCCTTTTGGTAAATCATATTTATAAATAGGATAAATATTATATTCATTTTGTTTACTTGTTATATAAATTGGAATTAATAAAATTTGATTATTATTAAATGAAATATATAAATTTCCTCTTATTATTTGAGCAAAATCTGCTAAAATTAACAATTGAAAAACATAAGGAACATTAAAATAAATAGTATAAGGTAATGATAATGTTTTATCATGATTTAAAGGAAATATTTTAACTTGATAAATATCAGTTTTTATTTCATTAATAATTAAATTATTAAATGAATCTGGATTATATATTTTAAATTCTACTTTTTTAATTATACAAAGATGAACATTTATTTTTAATTCTTCAGGATTTGTTTTTATTATTTTTTCTATATTTGAATTTTTATATTCATATAATTGAGTATTTTTTTTAATAAATAAAGGCCAAGTATAAAAAGAATCAAAACCTAAATTTTCTTTATTTACATAAAATTTATATTCTTCTGAATATCTTTCTTCTTTTATTTTTGTATTTGAATACTTATTTATTTTTTCATATTCACTTTTTCTTACTAATTCATTTAATTTTTTCCTTATATAATCATTATTTATTTCTTTTAATAAATAATTAGGATATTTATAATTATTACTTTTTATAATTTTATAATTATGATTGTTATGTTTTTTAGTTTTTTTGGGTAATTTTAATCTATTATTTATAAGATTTTGTGGAAAAAAAAGTTTCTTTTTTTTTAATAAATTATTATCTAAATGAAAATAAGTCTTATTCGTATTATTTAAATAATTCTCAGTAATATTTAATTTAGTTTCTTCTTCTGAAAAACAAAATGAAAATAAATAGTCTAAAAATAAGAACAATAAGATTAATGCATTACAAATTTTAAACATTTTTGTTTGAGAAAATAATATTTTTAAAACCTTTAAAATAAAAAATAAAAATATAATTAAATAAAAAAATAACAGAGTAAAAGTTAATAATTAAAAAACTTTTATTTTAAAGGAAAAAACATAATCAAATAAAATTACATTTCTTAAAATAAGAACAGAACATAATAAGTAAAATTCAAATTAAAAAAAAATATGTTTATCCTTAATTTAATAGATATTATATTAAATAATAAATAAATTAAAATATTTTTAAAATATTAAAATTAATTTAATGTCATCAACTCAAGAAAGAAATTTATTTTCACCAGATGAATTTATGAAAAGAATAAAAGAATCAAGGAATTTAAATAATATATTATCAAAAAATTCTGAAACAACATATCAAAGAAATAATAATAAAAAAATAAAAACTTTTAGTATAACAGATAATAATGGAAAATTAAATAAATTTTTACATAATAAACTTTTAATTGATGGAATTTTTGATGAAAATAAAATTAATATTATTAAAAAACAAGAAAAAATTTTTCCTTATTCAGAAAATAAAAATTCCTTTCTAACAAATAGATTAAAAAAAAATACAAGAACTCAATCAAATGAAAGGAAAAATTATTATAAAATATTTTATAATCAAAAAAATGAAAAGAAAGAAATTTAATTAATATTTAATATTTCATAAATATAAATCATTTAAGAAATTTTATATAACACATAATTTATTTTTTTACAAATTTCTTTTTTGATTATTTTTGTCAATAAAGTTTTAAAAAAAAGAAAAAAAAATTGATTGAAATTAAAATACTAATCATTATCATAATTAAATATTTCTCCAAATTTTTTTAATAAAGAAGAAACTCCAATACTATCTTTAATAGATATTTTCACTTCATCAAAACAATATTTTTGAGAAAAATCTTTTAAATCAGGAATATTAATTTTATTTCTTAAATCACTTTTATTTCCAATTAAAAAAATAGGTTGATTCATTTTATATATTTTTTCAATAATTAAATTTTTTGCTTTATTATAACTTTCTATTGAAGTTAAATCATAAAAAATTAAATATAAATCACTTTCTTTTATTATTGAAGTTTCATTTGAAACAATAAATTCAATATTAAAATTTTTAGAATTTAAAATTAAATTTTTAGTTGTTTTTTCATCTGAAAAACTTGGAATGTAAAAAATATCAAATTTATTATTACATACTTTTAAAACAAAACTTGTTTTTCCTGTTTCATGTTCACCATATATTAATATTGTTTTATAATTTTTTGGTTTATTTATTTTATTAGTATTTTTTTTCTCTGAATTTCTATTACTTATATCAGTATAAACTTTATCTGATGATTGTCTTGACATTTCATCTTTTTTTTTTTCTTCAATTTTTTCCTTTTTTTCTTCAATTTTATTTATATTATTTATATTCAATTCTGTTATTATTTCTGATTTATTCTCATTGTTTATTTTTCCTTTTTTATTTCCTATTTTATCTTTTATTTCTCTTTTATTTGTGCTATTATCTTCTTTTGAATTTTTTATTTGTTCGAATATATTACTATCAATTATTATACTTTCACGACCTATATTGTCTACACATTCACATGATAAATTGCTATTCCCCATTTTATTTAATATTAAAAAAGAAAATATATTTTACTTCATTTATTTATTATTAAAATATAAATAAATATTTATTCTGTAAATCAAATATTTTCCAAATTAAAATATAATTTTTCCTTTAAATAAAAATAAATAATAATATATTCTTAAATATATAAATGTATTATAAAAAAATACATTATTACCTTTAGCATTTAAAAATAAATAATTACTTATTCTTATATAAATATAAATTTATTTTAAATAAATTGTAAATATACTTATAATTTTTTTATTCGTTAATTGATATATATTCTTTATGAAATTTTTTATTTTTTTCTTTCATTTTTTTAATGAAATTAATTATTTAATTAATTTAATATTTGATTAAAAATATATTTAATATATTTTTATTAAATTTTTCATTAATTTTTAATTTTTCTTTTAAGTTTGAACCAAAGGAATATCTGGTTGAATTTGTTCAGTAATTATTGCATCATCAAGTTTTCCTTTTTTGAAAATTACTACTACTATTAATATTATAACAATAAAAATAAACAAAGCAATAAATATCTCATTTGCTGATGATTTTTCTTTATTGAATTTTAATGGATTATATAAGAATGATAATTTATAATTATCTTTTTGAACTGCTATAATATTTAAATAATAATCATCTTTTTTATCTGGCTTTGGGAAAGTTATTATATTTTCATCATTTATTTGTATTTCTTTCTTTTCATTTATATGAGATAAATTTATTACATCTTTATATTCATTTCCAGTAATATAATAATAACTTATATTTTCTTCTGATATTCTATTTGCGGTGAAATTGTTTTCTACACTTTTTATTTCAAAACTATTATTTAAATTTAATTCATATGATTCATTTAAAATATATTTTTTTAAAACAAGATTATAAGAACAGTTAGAATTAATTTCTAAATCAAAATCTAAGAAATTGTCTTTAAAATTATATATTTTTCTTCCAGTGTCATTTGAAATTAATTTTTCTTTTTTAATTATTGTATTTCCATATGAAAGTGAATAATCTATGATTCCTTCACCTTCATTTTTAAAATATGAAATATAAATTACCATTCCTGTTTTAATTGTATAATTTTTATTTGACTTTAATTTAAAATAATTTGTCTTATTTTCATTATTATTATAGAAAAAATAAGGTTGTTGATCTATTATTATTTGATTTTTTATATCCTTTTTAATTAATTGAATTTTATTTATTGTATTTTCAAATGAAAAAATTAATAAATAACTATCATTCTCATAATAACTTTTTTGATCATTATTATTAATAATTTTTTCAAAAGGATATGAAATTGAAATACTATTTGTATTATTAAAACAATTATTTTTTGGATAAAAAATAAAAGGAAATTTAGCATAACCAAAATAAGAACAAATTCTTTGATTTGAATTTGAGTTTTGAAAATGAATTTGTAATTCTTTAAATATATCTTCTTTTGTTAAATTTAAAATTATATTTTTTTTTTCTGTTTTTATTTCTGTATCACTTAAATTTCCAATATAATAATCTTTATTATCATCACAAATTCCAATTTTTAATTGAACTAAAGCTTTACTTTTATAACTAATAAATTTAATTTCTTTATTTATTTTAGGATCAAAAGAGTCTCTTATTATTTCATTTTCAGTAATATTAAATATTTTATCACTTATAT
>JAEEGL014554821.1_pt1 | contig 10985 bp, 9 predicted proteins | sample 9134231 | NCBI WGS metagenome assembly JAEEGL01 (sample SAMN16246548, study PRJNA631951) | gut metagenome | biome: gut microbiome; feature: rumen; material: fiber-attached | host: Bos | place: Iran: Karaj | collected 2018-10 | reverse complement strand
TTTGCTGAAGGTGTTCATATTAAAAGGAAGGTTATAAAGCTCGTCGTGATAAACAGCCACGGGTGAATTGATATACTGATTGAACTCCGTGAAACGGTTTATATACTCCCAAACCTTTTTATCTGATGTGTGAAAAATGTGAGCTCCGTAGATATGAACATTTATCCCCATCCTGTTCTCTGTATAGATATTTCCGCCAATATGATTTCTTCTGTCGATTACGAGAACCTTCTTACCATCCCTTGCCATTTCATGCGCAAAGACGCTGCCAAAAAGTCCGGCGCCAACAACTAAATAATCGTATTTCATGTTTCCCTCCGAAAAATTACTTTAAATCATTGTAACAATCAGCGACTTAAGATGCAAATTGCTATCCTTTCTTAATATTAATGAAAAAAGCTCACGGGAAGCAGCTTCCCATGAGCTTATAAATTCTAAATTGATATTATGCCTGATATTTATCAAGAGCTGTAAGATCTCCCATATAATCAAGCACTTTCTTGCGTCCAACCTTGTTAAGCTTAACATACTGCTGCATAACGCGGTTCTCAACGATCTTATTGCCAAGATCAGTTCCCTTCTCAAGAGTGCTGAAGTCAACCGGATTAAGATTAAGCTTATCGCACATACGGATAACTGTTCCGTAAGCCATTCCTTCAATTCCTCTGTCTAGTGCTGTAACAAGGGTGCTATATGGGATCGACATGTCTATTGCAAACTGTCGTACGCTCTTATACTGAGTCAAAATTTCTCTTTTGAGTATTTCAGCCTTAGTCATATTTATTACCTCCTTTTCCTTGCGCAAAATCGCACTGATTGATTTTACGTCTTTTTGTAGCAGTTTCAAGTATAACCTATGAACGTTTTTTCGTCACTTATTTTTTTCTTAAATTTTGTAATAAAATTAAATAAATTTATCTTCGGTTTTTGGGCAGTTTAACGAAAAGGGCATGGATACTCATGTTATCCATGCCCTCAAAGCTTTTAGTACACCATTTTACGTCACTGATTTTTCACTCTCTCGCACATAAAATGAAATATATTTTTAGAAAAGTTAATAAATTTCAAAATATTTATCGAAATTACAAACAAATCTTTCAAAACTTTCTGACTAATTTCTTCGTTTTTTCGTACTGAAATATGTTATAAGTTTTCAAAATGTCATTATAATATGCGACCATTTTCCGTTAAATACCTTCCCAGTTTCTTTAAAAGCCCCTCAGGATCCTCTGCATTCGCCACAGCATCACCCGCCAGAATGTAATCAAAGCTGTGCTCCGGCCAGGGAAATGTCACAAGCTCCGGGTTTCCGGACACCATATCATCCGCCATAAATGTGGATAATCCAGCAAAAACATCAGCATTTGTAATTCCAACGCCATAACATCCCGGTATCAGGTACTTAATTGCGGACAAAGTCGCTCCCATTCCTGCCTCAAGGTCAAGCAGCCTGAAGCTCCTGTTATATAGCTTTGGTCCAAGATACTCCGCCCCCTTAAAGGCTTCATCACCGCTTTTTTCATTTTCCGCTGAAAAAAGTGCGGTTATCTTGTCCTCGTCTGGAATCATATAGCCCCAGACATCAAAGCCCCATTTTTCGGAAAATTTTTTCCTGCTCTCCTCCATTGCCTCAGTCTTATCAGCAAAACCTGTTCCGCCGTGGTGATAAATAAACGCATTGTGACAAAGAACCTGTCTGAATCCGGCAAGACATATTCTGATTCCCAGGTCATCATCCTCAAAATATCCGGGAGAAAAGCGCTCGTCAAAAAGTTCGAACTCTTTTTCCCCTTTAATCAGGAGTCTCTCCACCATCTCACGTTTTAACAGGCATGCAAATCCCGTAAGTCTAAACCTAACCTCAATGGGATTCCACATCGGAACATTGTGGTCCTTCGCATAATTCTTTGAAGCCTCGATAGCCGAATCAAGCGAAATAGTCCTCCACCATCTGTGCTCTCTTACCCCTTCCTCATTCTCATCCTTTTTCGCTTTTCCCGGGATATTCACAACAGGTCTTGCCCCTGTCATGTGCACTTTTTCAAGATAAGGAGTAAAAGCGCCCGCTGCCACTTCCTGAGAAGGAGCACAATTAGTCACAGCGCCTGCTGCCCCGTTTCTCTTATCAGAATAAAGCCCCATCCTCAGCCAGAACAGTGAGTTTGGCATAAGAATCGCATCATTATTCAGGAAAAATACATCATTTTCAGGATTTGCAGCCGCAAGGCCAATATTACAACCTCGAGGAAATCCCTCATTTTTCTTATTTTCCACAAGAATGATATCCTCGGAATTCTCAGCCTGCTCTCTCAAAAAGCGGATAACATCCTCATCAGTAGAAGCATTATCAACCACAACTATCTCATAGCTACCCTTCAGGGAATACCTTCTGATAGCATGGATGCACTCTTTTATCAGCTCTAAGTCATTGTAGGAAACTATTACTATAGAAGTTCCGCGAACTCTAGCCCTGTCTCTCACATCATACATGGCAGCCCTGATAACAGGCTCATCCTCAGGTTCCTCGCAATAGCAAAGGGCGTTTTCAAAGCACAAAAATGCCTGATCTGCATTACGATACCTGTAATACAGACCAAGCATAAAATACAATTCATAATTATCATAGTTTGCGCGCAGTCCCTCTATCAGAACCGCGTATTCATCCACACTGCTCCCCTCCTGCTCAAAAGCTCCGGCCCTAAGGATATAAGCTTCCCTTGATGCATTGTTTTCTTCAGTGTGCATTTTCATGGCAGTCCCCCAATTACTCCTTGCGCTTTTTATTTATGTATTTAGCAACCTCAACCTTGATCGCCTTAATTCTTGCGTGATCAGGTTCTCCATCCACGACAGCTGCAAGATTTCTCTGCTCGGAAGGAATAACCACATTATCACCTTCGAAAGGATGAATAACTCCGGCTTCATCTCCGCAGATTATCGCACCATCACAAAATGCCGTAAGCTCGGACATCTGAGCCTCATGCATACTTGCACCGGGAAAAGCTGTAAGGCATAAGCAGAATCTCTCTCTTACCAAAGAGTATGCAGATGCAATATCAGTCTTTTTGCATGAATTAATGTAATCATTCACATCCTGAATCAGTCCTTCACTTTCAGAATGATATTTTCTCTTATTAATTCCATAGGTTCCAAAAGGATTGAGACTAAGATGCTGACCCTCGCCATCAGTAAGAAGCCTTCCCGGACAAACAGCCATACTTCCAAGCATATTCCTCACATGACCAATAACAACTCCTGACAACGCGCCCTTTATACCAACAACGCCTGCTGTCAGCTGCTGATTAAAGGATGCGATTGTAGCATTCTCTCTAACCGCTTTTCCGAAGCAGGAAACAGGGAACTCGCTCATATCACCGGTAAAGCCTCTCTTCATCACTGACACACCAGCCCTGTATAAAGGTGTGATCTGTAAAGGTGCAACCTCCTCCATCTTTCCATTTGGATAAGTCACATCAGCATAAATAAGTATTCCATCAATTCCTCTCAAAACCGGAGTGCTTATAATGTGGAATCTGTATCTTCCGGGCGCAGACTCCCCTGCTGCATGTACTGTGCCGCTAAGCACAATGCCCTCACCGGTTCCTGCCACTTCCACATCTTCAATCTTTTCACAGGTAAAATCTGTCACCTTGCCATTTGCCTTAATAAAGGAAGAAATGAACTGATCATCTCCTATATGCTCATCCCCATAGTAAACCTCGCGGACTTTTCCCTTATTTGCGCCTCTTCCGTTAAAAACAATCCTGAGCTTTCTGCTGGTGCTCTCAATAATATAGGAATCCTTTTCCGGATTCTGAACAGCCGCACCGGGCCTAGCTGTATTAGCCGCGCTGTTCATTGCAGCAATTCTCTCTGCAACGGCAGGATTTGTGTTATCAACCTCAGGCGCCTTCGGCTTTTCAAGCTTCCCCTGGGCTTCAAGGAGTCTCTTCATAGCTCCCTCAGCATGGAAAACAGGAATTTCCTCAGGCTTTACCTCTATCAAAGGCTTGTGAACTTCCTTCGGAAGATCTGATCTGTCAAAATGATAATAAATCTTATATGTGCCCTGAACCTCAGCAAAACGTGCTGCAACGAAAGCCGTTGTGACGAACCCGTCCTCGCACTCCATTGCAATAGCTGTATAGGAGTCCATAAGGCACTCATCACACTCAAGCACAAGAGTTCCTATCTTAGGGCACTGACCCTTTTCTATGGAAAGCTGATAAGTCACGGTCCTCTGACCTGCGGGATTCATAATGATAAATGAATTCCTCTCCTCATCATCCTTTCTTCTGGAGTAAGTGTGCTTACCAACCGCACTATTATTAAGCCTCTGTCTTCCGGAGGTGCGCATTGACATCTCCTTTTCGACGATAGCCTTTCTCTCAATTTCCATGATTTCTTTGGAAAGCTTATCAGCGGCTGCAAATCTGTCCTTTGCAGGAGCAGGTATTGCCTCTCCAAAATTATGAGCCGACAAAAGTTCAACCCTTTTTGCAAGTGAAACCGGAGGTCTCTCCTTAGAATATGCCTTGCTGACATTCCTTGCCCTGTCAAGCCTTGTCCAGATCAGCTTGTCATAAGGCATCTCTCCAAATGCTGAAAGGTCACTTCCTATGCCTGCTGCCACATCCCCGGCAAAAGCGCACTCTGAAACAACCTCGTGATCTCTCAAATAGCCACTCGGAGTATTATATGCAACAAAATCAAGCTTTCTAAGTTCCTTCAGATATCCCGCAAGACCTTCTGTACCGTATATAGGTCTGAAAAATCCGCTTATTCCCATATCTTCCCAAAGCACATTTTTCACATCACCACTTATAAGAAGGAAAATATCGCCATCGATTGTGCCCTGAACCTGCTCCTCATGAAGCTTCTTAAGCAATCTGGTAAGCGCGCCGGCATCCAAAAGATCAGCGACAGAATATGAAGGAAGAAGTACGATGGAATCATTCCCATGACGATAATTCACAGGATTATATGAAGTATAATTATTTTTCCTGAGCTCACCAGCGACGGTAGAAAGCGCATCAGGGCCAATGCTGCTGTTTCCAAGGATGACACCTTTGACACCAGCTTTTTTAAGTTCACCAATTATTGACGGAGAAAAAACATAACTATTTGTAGAAAGAATCTTTGAAGGCTCGCCCAGGTTCTTAACCATCACACTTTTCGGCAAAGCATCGCCTTCTGCAGCAATCACATCAACAGTTCCTGTAAGAGCTTTCCTGACCGCTGCCCTGATTTCTTTCCCGGTCATAGCCGCAAAGATATCCGCATGACTTCCGGTAAAAAGAAGCTCGTCTCCTCTTTCCCTAAGCCTTGCCTTTATCCCGTCTATGACATCCGGTCCAACGGAGGGCAATATCCTTCCAAGCGTATACTCACCCTCAATATCCCAGGTGGCCTTCACCGGCTGACCATCATTATTCGCCCGACCTAAAATCTCAAGAATGTTCCTTACAGTCGTAAGGTCCCTTCCGAAGCCACTTTTGTCGTTAGTATCGCCTTTATCCGAATGAAAAAAATCTACATGAAAATTAAATCCGACATGGATTTTGTGATTTGTCCCCATAAGTTTATCCCCCAACAAGTTGTTAACATTATTGTATCACAACATTTTTTTAATAGAAATATCAAAAAGCGCATAGTTTCTGATATTTCGAGCAATTATTAAGTAGACCGGCAGCTTTTTACCTCTCATAATCTATAAATGGTATAGATCCGGTGTGAAAAATATGCACAAACGTCATTCCGGAATAAAAGAAACGAAACGGAGAACAAAATGAGAAAAGGAATCATATGGGGATTAGTTATGACAACAGCATTACTAACAGCGTGTTCAGGCGCAAAAACAGAAGAACCTGCAGAAGCAGTAATTGAAGCAAGTACTGAGGTTACAACAGATACAGCTGAGGCTGAAGAATCAGTTGTAGAAACAACCACTGAAGAAAGCGAAACAGAAGAACCTGCAGACGAAGCATCAAGCGAAGCTCCTTCAGGAATCGAAGAAGCAATCAAGGAAGAAACATCCGTACAGGAGGAGTCCACTGAAGTGGCAGATACATCAGCAAATGATGGCCCAACAGCCACCGTTGACATACATGTCCCTCCCAAGTACACAAGCCTCAGAGTTGAGGACGGCGGAACAATCGAGCGCATTACCTACACAGCACATGATTATGCAGGCGATGGAAGTGAGATAACAAAAGAAGCTAATGTATATCTTCCCGCTGGCTACAGCGAGGATAAAAAATACAACGTTCTCTACCTCCTTCACGGGATTGGCGGAGACGAGGACGAATGGGGAATGAACAAGAGCACCTCCCGCGTAAAATCAATCATGGACAACTTAAGCTACTACGGCGACATCGAGGGCTTCATCGTTGTTACACCTAACGGCAGAGCTGCCGCTGAAAACAATAAAAACAGCTCAGGAATAGATGGTTTTTACCTCTTTGGGCAGGAGCTCAGAAACGACCTCATTCCTTACATGGAATCTCACTACAGCACCTACGCTGATTACAGCGAGGATGGCTATGACATGGCAGCATCACGAGCACACAGAGCAATTGCAGGCCTTTCAATGGGCGGTATGCAGACAATCAACATCGGTATCTGTGAATGCCTCGACCTTTTCGGATACTTCGGAGCCTTCTCAGCAGCTCCTACAAGTAACGAAGCTGTAAAGGTCGCAAGCTTCATCGACAAGAGCGAGTATCCTGTTTACTACTTCTACAACATCTGCGGAACAGAGGATCACATCGCTTACCAGAGCTCATCTGCTGCAGCAAAAACTCTTCCCGCTCTCTGCGAAAAGATCACAGACGGTGAGAACTACATGTGGCAGGAGATGTCCGGCGGACACGATTTCCATGTATGGTATCAGGGCTATTACAATTTCGCTCAGCTTGTCTTCAAAAATGATGATGAAAATAATTAAATAATTTTCCCAAAAACAAAGCCAGACAATCCCAGGATTCTACATTTCCGAAGATGTCTGGCTTTTCTTTGTTATTTAATTTGATGATGAGGAAGATGATGAAGAAGCACTTGATGCATTCTCCCTATCCTTTATCATGTGCTGCAGAGTAATAAGGATTGCAATTACTATCTTCTCATGCTCTGTCTTGTATAAATCGATGCAATACTTATCATGGATTGAAAGCATCTTCTGCGCTATTACAGCGATGATTTCTCCATTTTCATCATAAAGCTCAAAATTCAGTCCCAGGATGTTTCCTCTAAGCTGCCATCCAAGTCCTAAAATATTTGTGACATCCTTCACAATATGGAAAAGCTCATTTGAAATCTCAAAAGATGTTCCATCATCCATTGTGACATAATGTCTTTCATGAAGTGTGAAAAACTTCCTTTCGATATGAGCAAAACGATTGCCTGACGCATCAGAAACATCTGTCTTGTCATGAAGAGAAGGAAACTTTGTTTCAGCGTGATACACCACATTCTCATTGGCATCAGTTATATCGATCTTGTGATGGAGTGTGAATACCTTTGATGTCGTAAAGAGAGATTTTACCGGCTCCCCAAAACGCTCTACATTGTTGACATTTGCTGCCTCCCCAGCTTCTCTGAATCTGTGTACTTTTGAAAATACCCCCATACTCTTCCCATCCTTTCTGTCTGATTTATTGTCGTTACCCTCCCCATTGTACTATAAAATGTCAGAATATTCCCAAAAAATGTACCAAAACAAACTTAATTACAACAGCACCAACAAATGCAGCTATTGCTGCTATAGCCATGCTCACCGGCTTCGGAACACCTTCAGGCATCAAAATCTTTCTGCTTTTATTTCTGATTTTGCCAAGCGCGTTAGTGGTATAGGCAGCCATCATCACTACCGATACAAACACCATAGTTTCACAGTACAATGAAACATTTGCAAGTATCTCATTATATTGATAAGCCCCTGTTTCATGAAGGATAAAATAACCGATCAAAGCACACAATCCAATAATGCTCTGAATTCTCATTTCCTTAAAAATACGTTCTTTTTCTGCAACTGCATAATCTGCCATTGAATTTGCAACTTTTCTTTCTTCGTTATCCATAATCTCGCTTTTCCTTTCTCCATTGATAATCTCTGGAATACTAACGTCGTAATAGTCGGCGATATCAACAAGAATGCTGATATCAGGCATATTGTTTCCGGTTTCCCAACGTGATACTGTTCTGCCAGATACGTTAAGAATCTCTGCAAACTGTTCCTGCGTTATGCCCTTTTCTTTGCGAAGCTCCTTTAAAAAGCTTCCAATCTTTTCCTGATCCATACCAGTTTTGTGTCCTCCCTTCGACAATCAGAATAAAAAATATGCCATTTGTAAAACACGACACAAAGCGAGAAATGCCCTATTTTACTACTAGACACACTTGTCTACCCTCGTCTTTTCCGTCCATCTGATGTATTATATCAAAAATTACTGCCTAACATGTCATATGATGTTTTGTTGTTTTTCACAGAATGTTCACTTTTTCACAAGCTTATCTTAATGTTGAAGGAATATGATAATTTTATCAGGAGGAGATGAGAATTTCCTTTGGAAAGAACACACACTCTCATATTAAGAACACATTTCAATTTAAAAACGGACCAGCTTCTATAGCGATAAGGAAGCTGGTCTGAATTCATTAATTAGATTTCTCTTTTTTACTTAAATATTTCTGATCCCTTTTCACAGACCTTGATAAAAAACCTGTTCATTGTAGAATGCACTATATCCGCAGGCTTCTCTATCTCTTTAAATCCATATTTCTCATATACGTGTATTGCTGCAGCAAGATTGTCATGGGTCTCAAGATACATCCTCTTATAGCCAAGTTCCTTAGCCCTATCTTCAACCAAAGAAATCATCTTGTAGCTTAAGCCTTCTCCCTTGACCTCATCTGCAAGATAGAGTTTTTGAAGCTCGCAGCAGTCCTCGAAAAGCTCGATGTCCGCTAAACCTATACCTCCGACCAGCTTGTCACTGTCATCAGTCACAATGAAATAGGCACGTTTATCAGGATCACCCAAGTAAAAATCACTAAGATGATTCAGATTTTCATCATAGTAGGCCGTTCCGGGGATATCCAGATGATACTTTTTCAAATTCACCCTGATCAGATTCGCAAGTTCCAGATCATATTCAGGCTTTATTTCACTGATCTTCATTTTTTCTTTCCCCATCCCTGATAAACCACTCCTCAACTACTATTCTATTGTTTACTTCTCGTTCTTTTCCTCAATCCACATCCTATATGCATCAAAGAAATGAATTACTGAGCAGAAGAACCATATACCTGCAAATAACATTTTGCCATCCACAAGGAATGTAAGTCCGCTCATTGCAAAAACGATTCCCATAACTACCTTTGATCTTGATGTAAATCTTAACATTTTAAATCTCTCCTTTTCTATAAGCCTTTACTGTGTCAGTAGAAAGAGATTATCCTGCTTTTGGAAAAGCCCTGCATATTCATTAAGAATATCCGAATACTCTTCAATGACTGTTTCATGTCTATGTTCATATTATATGCAGGAAACTTATTTGAATACACATCAGCTATCGCAAGTATTATGGTGATATTTTCCGAAACTTGTGGAATACCTATAATCAATATTCATGTCCAATGCTTTTCACATCATTGTCATTCCAGGTTGTCATATACAAGCCCTATCTGTTCTTTGATGTCATCTATTATGTGCATAACGTCAGACGTAGCTTTAAGAGGTACCATCCTGCTTTCCTTTAAGCCTTCCCTTATCTCGGAAGCAACTGTATCAAATTCAGGAAGATATCCTATACTATTTCCTTCTCCTTTAAATACAGTCTTTTTAAATAATCCGTTTGAGCAGACCGCCTTTTGTCCGAAGTGATAAAAAGAAGCTTTGATACTTCCTTTTTCTCCACGTATTTCCATCTTCTCCAATCCCTTGAAATCTACGATGGAAGCTCGTATTGAGACCTTTTCACCATTTTTAAATTCGAACTGGATCTCCTCCCAGTGATCAACTCCATCCTGAATGTGGCCATTACTCTTAATTGATACAGGATAGCCAAATAGGCGATATGCATAGGTGATAGGATAAATTGTAATATCTAAAAGTGCTCCACCTGCTCGTTTAGGATCAGCAACTCTTGGCGCATATCCTATGGATTTCATACAGTAAGTAAATCGCGCATCGCTTACTCTGCCTATCTTCCCGCTATCAACCCATTCCTTTACCTTATTTGCAGGTTGTCCAAACCATGTCCACATGGCTTCACACAGATACACCCCCTTTGCCTTGGAAAGAGCAATAAGTTCATCTGTTTCATAACTATTTACTGTAAATGCCTTTTCACAAAGGACTGGCTTTCCTAATTCAATTGCCTGCTTTGCGTAACGAAAATGAGCATTATGGGGTGTCACAATGTAAACACCCTGAACACCTTCCGCCAGCATTGCATCCTCAGCATTTGGATACGCTCTGCAACCATATTCTTTGGCAAATTCTTCGCATTTTTCAGGATTTCTTGTGTAGCATGATACTATCTCATGTCTGCCACTTGCCAGTATTTCCTGTGCTATCTGCTTTGCCAGTGTTCCAGTACCTATAAAGCACCATCTGAACTTTTCCATTCTTTTCTCCCAATTCATTATTTGAGTCATTATCATTTACTATCTAAATATGTTATCAATCTCATTGTAGCAACTATTGTATTTATGCGATAGATTATTGTAATTATGTGGCTTCGTCTCTAAGTTTCGTTTGTTTAATCATAGCTTTCGTGGCTGCATATTTCTTCTCATGAACTACCCTCACCGACTCTGCGTCGGAAAGGGTTTCTGTTATGCCGCTTTGCGGCATGAACCTTCAGTCTGCCTGTGGCATCCTGAAGAACAGGGCATGTCCACTATGCCTCTATCCCATTGTGTTACCTTTGGGAATACTTTTCTCAATATATTTGCAGCCCCGTTTATGTCTGCATTTGTGA
>JAEEGL013659807.1_pt1 | contig 10985 bp, 11 predicted proteins | sample 9134231 | NCBI WGS metagenome assembly JAEEGL01 (sample SAMN16246548, study PRJNA631951) | gut metagenome | biome: gut microbiome; feature: rumen; material: fiber-attached | host: Bos | place: Iran: Karaj | collected 2018-10 | reverse complement strand
CGCGGCCATCCTTGAAATTGAAAACAAAGTGTTTTTTTCAGCGGATGGCAAAGGAGCGGACAAATATTTTGCGAATCCGTTTTTGTTGAAAATTGACACGCAAAAAACATACAATATGCCACGCAAAGAATATAACACACTCAAAGACGCCGAACAACTGGCCAGACTAAAAGCGGCCGGCCAAATCACCATACAGATAAACCAAATAGCATACAACAAACTACAATTCAATTTCACGCCTATAAAGCGCGAATTTTTTGAAAATCTTAAAGACAAAGCGGCCAGAAAACAGATAGTTTGCAAAACATACGTACTTTTTGTTTTTCTGTCTGGTTTGTCGGATTCCTACAAAATACGATTCACGGCCACAAATTCGACCACCGGCAAAAAAACGCCGTATTACGTAGAGAATAGAATCACCCTGGAACACTATTTCGACATCACGGCGGCCACTGAATATTACAACCGACACCGCAAACAGAGAGCGGCCGACACCCTGGCGGCCTTGAATTTCTGCAAAAAGGCGGATTTGCTGGAATCGTATCGAATCACAGACGACGGATTTATTTATTTTAAACTAAATCCCAAGTTAATGCCAAAGAATCCCAAAAAGATAAAAGACTATTACACAAGGCAAAACGCCGAAAACAAGGCGGCAAAATTGGCCGTAGCCGTGTAATATGCCAGACGGCCAAAATAAGCCGTATTAACGAATTTTAACTAATAAAAAGGGTAAAATTTTACATATTACAGAAATTTAATGTAATTTTGTGCCGTTGTCGCCGGCGTGTCCAGGTTTTTGCCGACGATTCCAGAAACGATTACAAACAACCAAACGACAAAAGAGCCCTACAAAATAGGGCTTTTTTTGTGTCTGTACCCATCCAGAGCCACACCAGAACCGGCCAGGAATCCCACCAAAAACCAGGCGCAAAAGTGCGCATTTTTTGTATATCTTTATAAATACCTATAAATCAATATTTTACGGCAATAGATGAGGCCTGGAAAACGTTTGCAACTTACTGAAAACCAATATTTTAAACGGTTTGCGGATTTATCGCAAAAGTTGCGGTTTTATCGCATTGTTTATAATTATCTGTAAATCAATATATTAACGTGATAGGATAGCCACAAAAACGGATATAAAACACTATAAATCAATAAGTTAAATAAATGTTCCACTTTTATCGCAAAATGTTCCACTTTTATCGCACGGCGACCGCCTTTTTTTGGTTTGTAAATTTCTGTTTATTAGTGCTTTATAGGCGGTAACTTAAATTAACGCTTACCCCGGGTATAACAATAAATAACCAATAGTAAACTATTGTTATAAACGGTTGTTTGTTGTTTTTTGGCAAAAACAACCGTTTAATGAATGAATAAAGAAAAACCGCGCACGCCCGGCCACCGAACAAAATACAATCGAACAAAAGCCACGGCCGACCGCCTGGCGGCATCCATCCGGGACGGCGCAAAAATGATACAAATGATACACCCAAAAAAAGCCGACCGCCTGGCGGCCATCACGCCCGGCAACCTGGCACGATTGCACAAAATGCACACCCCAAAAAAGCGACGGCCAGGCCGGACGCCAGAAAAACACCCGAAAACACGGCAAAAAGGGCGGTTTTTTCGTGTTTTGCCGTTTTGTCATACAAATTACCGTCTTTTGGAATAGGCGCGTAAAACGGCGGTTTTTTGGGGCTGTCTGGCCTCATCGTATTAACAAACCAGAACCGGCCACCAGACGCCGGCCAGAACTGGCAGCCATCACGCCCGGCAACCATCACCGACGACCAGAGCCAGAGCCGGCAAAAACTTAATCGAACAACGAGCGAACAACGAGAAAACGCCACCGGCCGCCAGTGTGTCGAAGTACGAGCGAACAACGAAAAACGGCGTTAAATAACCGCCTATAAAGCGGCCAAAATGATACAAAAGACACACTAAAAAAAAGCCCTAAAATTAGACAATTTAGACACTAAAAAAAGGGTATGCCGGCGCAAAATCCACACCTAAAAAACGGATTCAGACAAAAATTTTTTTTGTCGGCTTATGATTGATTTACAACCTATTGCGGCCGGCACTAAAAAAAAGTGCAAAAATATTTTGCAAATTATATGTATATATACGTAATAATAACTATATTTGCAGCGACAAATTTAAGTTTAACTAAACACCAATAAAAGCATGAATGTAAAAGAATTTGCGGCCGCGGCCGGTGTTACCGTTCAAACGGTTCGTTTGTGGATTAAGACCGGCAAAATTACCGCCAAAAAGATTCAGCAAACGCCGTTCCGCCAGGCCTGGGAAATACCGCCGGACGAACTGGCACGAATCACGCACAAAGCGCACAACTAACACAAATAAAAACGCCGTCCAGATGGTAGATAGATTGCAGCCTACACCCATCCAAAACGGCGCGAAACCTTTTAAAATTTCGATGCAATGTTACAAAATTTCGACGTAACCGCCAAATTAAAAAATTTGGCACGGCGCAAAATAACCGCATACGAAACCGCCAAAGAGTTTAACGGCCTTATTGTGGCCTTAATCCTGGTAAAGTTCGTAATTATGGCCGTATCAATCTACAGCGGTTATTCGTTCTTTGCTTACCAGATGGCCGGCATACTGCAAACCGACGCGGCGCGCATAGCGTTTGCCGTTGTATTGTTGGCCGGTCTGGAAGTGATAAACGCCTATCTACTTGAAAAGTTTTTCAAGTTCTTACTGAAGCGTAACAAAGGTTTTTGGCGTCGTTGCCTGGCCTTGTTTGCGTTGATTGCGTTGTTTTTTTCGATTTCGTTCTATATCAGTTGCCGCGGCATTGAGTTACTAAAAAGCGACACGGCCGAAACCGAAACCGAACTAAAACACCAGTACGGCCAGACGGTTGCCGATATTGACGCCACGGCCGCGGCCAAAATCGCCATCCTGGATAAATCGCTATCAAGTATTAGCGATTGGCGCGGCCGCTATTCAGTAGCCCAGGCGGCCAAGATTGACAGCCTAAACCGCGCCAAAATCGCCGTCCTGGCCGACAAGGCGGCGGCACTGGATGCAGCGCAAACCAAGTACAAAAACGACCTGGCGGCGGCCACGGATGCAGCCAACCAGACCGGCGGCACGTATTACAACTATGTAGCCGTATTGATGTTTTTGCAGTTGCTACTTAACGGCGTAATTGTGTTTTTTCTGGTAAAGATTTTTAACGAAAACGAAACCGACAAAGTAGTAAATGAATCTTTGCAAGCGACCGCGGCCGACTTTGAACAAAAGGCCGGGGATATGTTAGACGGCATTATTAATGCAACAACGAACCAGTATTTTACAGCCCTTAATAATACGCTAACTATCCGAGCCGTAAACCGCTATAAATTGCCGGTTCTGGACGTCAACAACCAGGCCGCGCCAGGAATCCCGGCGGCGGCCATCACGCCCGGCCAGAACTGGCAGCCATCACCAGAACCGGCCGCGCCACACGCGCCAAAAGTCAAAATAAACGGCTTTTTGCCGCCAGAGCCAGACACCGACCAGGCGGCAAAATCCACGGCCACGGATGCCGAACCGACGCCAGAACCGGCCACACGTATAAACGAAAATCGTATATACGAAAATCGTAAACCGGCCACACCATCACCGACACCGGCCACGGATGCCGACGGCCTGGCGGTTTGCCCGGTTTGCGGCCGCCAGTTCATAAAGAACCACAAAAAACAGATATATTGCTGTAATGATTGCCGATACCAGAACCAGGCCAACAAAACCGGCCGGCCGTTCAAGATGGCCGGCAAAACATATTTACCGAACCACTAACACGATGCAAGGCCGGACGCCTGGCGGCATCCATCCAGACCACCAGACACCGGCCGACCATCACAAACGCAAAACCTATGCAGCCAGACAAAATATTTAAAACCGTTGTTTGCCATGAATTTGGGCACGTCCTGGCCTTTTTGCTATCCGGCGGCCAGGTTGCCGACGTTGATACAATCGAATTTCAAAACACCGCGGCCAACGTTGACGGCCACACAAAAATAAATCCGTTGTATGATATGCCGACCGACCAAAAAATATTTATGCTATTTGGCGGCATAGCGGCCGAGAATGTTTGCGGCTATTCGACGGCATTTTTGCACCCTGGCACGGATGCCGATAAACTAAACACCATCACCGACAAAGGCCGCCAAAAGACGGTAAAAAAGGCCGTTTTGGACGCCTTGACGCCGTACAAAAAGACCCTGGACGCCTTGACAGCGGCCACTATTGCAGACTATACCCGGCAAGGATGCCCGGATTATTACCGTATTTTTCACGATTCAATAATTAACTACTATTACACCATGATAGACCAGAACCAGACACCAGAACCAGAGCCGGCCACGGATGCCGACCAGACACCAGAACCGGGCGCGAACTCCGAACGAACTCCGAGAAACCGCGAACCAGAGCCAGAGCCGGACGCCTGGGACGAATACGACGAACCCGGCACGGATAGAGATTTCGACACCCACGCGGCCGACGTCCAAAACGGATACGGCTATTATGATAGCGAGGGAAATTTTCATTATTATCCAAATTACTGGGACTAAACACGAATCACGATGGAAAAAACGCTAACAGACGCCGAAAAAACGGCATTTGAAAAATACAATTACGACGATGTAATTTTGTATTTACGCCAGTCTGAAGTATTGGCAAAACGTTGGCAAATTGGCGCGTTTGGGGTGCTATATATCACCCTGGCCGGCCAGATAGACCGGCGCGACCTTTTGGCACTGGCGGCAGCCATCCCAAATAATTTCACGGTTCGTGATAATTGCGAGGATGCAGAAACCGGCACGGCCGAACATGGTTTGTATTTGCGTATTATGCCAGAACCCAAAACAAGCGGCCGGCACGTTGCCGACTGGCTATAAAAACCTAATGCCATGAAAAAAACAGCGAAAAAAACAAAGAAAACAGTGAACCAGACGCCAGACCAGACGGCCGGCACGTTGCCGGACTTTGACGGCATCACGCCACCGGCGGCCGGTGATTTGCCGTTTATGGACGCCGGCGACTGGGACACCCCGGACGACTGGGACGCCGATTTACAGCCCTGGGACACGGATTTACAGCCCTGGGACGTTGATTTACAGCCCTGGGACGCCGATTTACAGCCCTGGGACACGGATTTACAGCCCTGGGACGACACAAACACCAACTAAACACGAATCACGATGGAAAAAACCACACTTGAAAACTGGTTGCAAAATATGCACGGTAAAAGCCGTTATGATTTTATATACGGCGAAAACACGGCAATATATTTGCCGGACGGTCAAATATTGTCGGCCGACGTGTACGACGATTATTTTTTGTTTTACCTTACAAGCAAAGATTTGAAAAGGGATAAACAACTTTTTATGATTGGCATTGATGAATTTAACACCATCCCGGCCGATAGTATGGCGCGCAAAATTGATGCAGCCATAGACCAGGCCGGCACGGTCTAAAATAGACAAAAATAGACGCCGTATGCCACAAAATGCAACACCCTAAAAAGGGGATGCAAAAACAAACGAACTCCGAGCGAACCCCGAGAAATACACAAATTACACACTACAAAAAAACGAAAAACGCCCCCACCCCGGGAGCGTTTTTTTGTTGCCATAAGACGGCCGGCGCGTTATCCTTTCCGGGCGTCGGTGTCGGTGTCGTCGTCAAAAAACATTTTTACAAGTTTTTCGATTGCGGCAAGTAGAGCGGTTAACGCTGTAATTGTTGCCGTTGCTGCTGTGAGAAATTCAATAATTTGCATAATTAATTGATTTTAAATTTAAGTTTTATTTTATCCATCACTAAGGAATACACACCGACAGAGCCCCAAAATTGCAATTTTGAGAGCGAAAAACAATGCAGCGCGAGCCAAACAAACTTTACATTTTTGGTTTATTTTGTTGTAAATTAAGCGTTTGCACCTATCACCGCCACGGCCGGGCAAATCGCCAAAAAAGACACACCGCCAGGCGCGCGAACTTTGGCGGCCTGGCGGCGTCTGTTACTATTGGAACAAAGAATTTTGCAAAGCGTTGTTTCTTACATTGTACCTTTTAATCATTTCGGCCGACTTATAGCCCATAAAATTGGCTATTTGCGAATCGCTAAATTTATTATCAGACGCAAAGGCAACCAGGCCGCGGCGCGTACTATGTGCCGAAAATTCCTGGCCGAACGTCTTTTTTACCAGGCGGCAAAAATCCACGCGGTTTAACTGGTTGCCGGTTAACTTGTTGTATTGACAGCCACAAAACAAATATTTGCGGTTTGCGGCCGGTTCGGAATCTTTGGCGGCCATATAAGCGGCGTAAAGTTCGGCAAGTAACTGGCCGTTAAAATTGGAGAGCGAAAACGCCCGGCATTGTGTGTTATGTTGCTTTGTGTCGTCGGCCGACGCTGTAAAACTTATGGTTTTTGCGTCCACTTTTACGGCCGATTCATGCAAAGAAACCAGTTCAGAACCGCGGAAACCAGACACAAAGGCCAGGAACAACAAAAGGCCGTTTCTTTTGTCCTGGACGCGGCCGGACGTTTTGAGATTCAGAACCACCGACAAAACGGCATTGTAATTTAATTGCGCGGCCTGGTGTTGTTCTGTCCCTATCTGGTTTGCGATGCCGGCCAGGGTGTTTTTGATTGTGGCATTTTCCGCGGCCGTGAAATTGTATGCAGTTTTCACGGCGTAAACTTTGCGTTTGATGGATGCCGTTTTGTAGCCGGCTTTTTTCAGTTCGTCAGCCCAGGCCAGAACGGCCGCCAGTTCGAGCGACACCCCGGCCGCCTGGCTGTATTCTTTGATGGCCGCGCCGTTTGCGGTTGCAAAGTTCTTAAACTGGCAAGCGTCGGACAAATAGGCGGTTTGTGTGTTTGCCCTTTTGGCCTGGCGTTCGTTGTTCTGGATGCCGGCGGCAAGTTCGGCGGCCGGTGTTTGGATGCCGGCGGCGGTTTGAATCTGGATGGCGTTTTGTGTTTTCATAGCGTAAATTTTTAATGTGTGTTACATAACTTTAATTATGTAACGCAAAAATAATACTTTTTGTTTCAAAAACCAAAGAAAAAACAAAGTTTTTTTTGTTAAAAAAAATAAATGAAAAATATTTGTTTTTTCTAAATGTTTTTATTATATTTGCGGCGTAATAGATAACCAAATAAAGCATTTTGTATTATGAATTTGGACACAATGTATAAAAGCCTTTTGGACGCCGAAAAAAAGGCGGCCACGATACGGCAAAAACTTTGCGCCAAGTTGATGGACGCGGCAAAAAAAACAGACCTTAGTATTACGACCTTGCAAAAGGTTTGCGGATTGTCGGCCGCGTCGTTTCATTTTAGGCGCAAAAATCTGGCGTTTACTAATGCCGAAATTGCCGCGTTAATTCAAGTAATTAGCGCGTATGATGCTAATATAAAGCAACTTACAGACGCCAAAAAACCGGCTAAAAATGCCGCAAAAAAAACGGCAAAAAACACCGGCAAAACCGACGAACCAGGCCAGGCCGACACCATCACGGCCACGGATGCCGACCAGGCCGACGAACCAGACGCCGAACCGACACCAGAACCAGGCCGGGCAACTGGCAGCCATCACGCCCGGCGAACCTTGTAAACCTTGTAAAAACCTTTTAAAATTTCAGTATGGACGATTTGAACGAATTAAAAAGCCGTGTAAAAGACGCTTTTTTTGCGAATCCGGCCGACTTTTGCCCGGAGTTCGATTTTAGGCGGCACGGCGGCGACTGGCAAAGTTATATAAAACTATCCGGCGAGCGGCGCGACCGTGTTAAAACCGCGGTACTGGCAAAACACAAAAATCTTTTTGCAGTTGACGACGACGCGGCCGGCGTTGAAATTTGGGATTATATAGCCCAAAGGGACGGCCTGGACTTTTACCAGGCGTTTGTAAAATGCTGCAATATTGCCGGCGTACCGTTGCCGGAATCCACACAAAAGGCCATCCAGACAGCGGCGGCAAACGCGGCGGCACTTGACGCCATACATAAGGAACTGGCCGCGGCACTATACACGCCAGACGGCCGGCCGGTGTTTGACTACCTGGCGGCATCCATCCAGGACGGCGGCCGCGGATATACCCCCGAAACCATCAAAGGAATGAATTTGGGAGCGGTAACGCCCGGCAACCTGGCACGATTGCAGAAAATACAAGGCTATGAAAAACTAACTTTGCCAGGCGTACCAGGGCGCAAAATGCCGGCCTTAGCCATCCCACAATATTACAAAGGCCGACTAAACGGCTTTAAAATACGGTTTTTTGAACTGGACGCGGCCGGCAAGTACCACAAACCGGCACGGCCTTTTTATGAAAATACGACCGGCCGCCGGGGTATCGTGTATTATTTGCCGTTGGCCTACTGGCCGAAACTGGATGCAGACCAGAACCAGACGCCGGCCGACTATTTCAAAAACAACCGGGCGGCCGTCCTGGTAGAATCCGAAACCGACGCCCTACACGCGGCCGCGGCCGGTATCGAAAACGTATTTTGCGCCAGTTCACGCGCCATCAATCCAGACCAGGCCGACGCCATCAAAGCGGCCGGATATTCAAAACTAATTGTTTGCTTTGATACAGAGAGCGGCGACACGGCCGAGGATGCCGACCGCAAAAACGCGGCAAACTTAAAAGCGGCGGCGGCAACCATGCAGACGGCAAACGCGGCCGGCCTTAATGTATGGTTTACCAGGTTGCCACAAAAAGACCACACCGAAAAAACCGACCTTGATAGTTATCTAAACACCCACACCGCGGCCGACTTTTACGACCATATAAGCGCGGCCGGCGGTTTGTGCCAGTATGCCGATTTTGTGGTATTGGACACCATAAGACGCCACACGGCGCACACTGGCGGCACAATCAAAACAGACTACCAAAAAACGGCTATTGCCGGCGACGTTTTCACGCAATTACAAGGCAACAAAAACACCCTGGCCGACGTCCTGGACACCCTGGCCGAACAATACAACGAACCGGCAGCCATCACGGCCGACCGCCTGGCAGCCTGGACGGCCGAACAACAAAGCGCGGCCGACCGTGAAAAACAGAACCAAGTAAAAAAGGCTTTGCGCCAGATGGCCGACGGCATCACGCCGGGAACGGCGGCCGATATTGCCAACCAGATGCAAAAGACCGCGGCGGCACTTGCACCAACAAACCGCCGGTTTGCAAAGTACATAAAGAACATCACACCGGCCGACCGTGAAAAAATATTTAATTCCACGGATTCAGACATTAAAACCGGCTACACCCTAAAAAGGCCGTTGAAAAATGATGACATTGATTTTACCATAGACCGCGGCGGCGTTACATTGATAGCCGCACCGACCGGCCACGGCAAAAGTAAGGTACTACAAAACATTTTGTTAAACGTCGCCGGCGAGAATCCCAGCAAAACCTATCTTTATATCAATCTGGAGGAATCGTATTTGGATAAATTTTGCCAGATGGTAAACAACGTTTACGACCGAAAAATCATCCATCACGATTTTATGTTTGATAATGTAAAGTTTATAAAGCAATTTATAAAGACAAACCAGGCCGACGAAAAAGGATGGATAAACGGCGACGCGGCCGGCCTTATAGGCGCATATCAGACCGTTTGCAACTATCTGGACGAAAACCGCATTATTTTACTGGCCGAATCAGAATTAACGCCAAATTTGCGCGATATTAGCGAAATAACGGCTATAATTGAGGATGCCGCGGCCGAATATGGCGACCGCCTGGACGGTGTATTTATTGACTATGTGCAAATCATAAGCAACCGAGATTTTAAGAACCCAGCACCCACGGCCATAATAGGCGACATTTGCACAAAAATACAATCTTTGGCGGTTCGTCTTAACATCCCGGTAGTTATGGCGGCACAAATGCAGAGAAACAGCCAGATAGACAAATTTAATAATAATATGCTGTCAGATTCCAAAGAACTGGAAAACACGGCGCGCACGGTTATAATGCTATATAACAGCGGCGGCGGCGTTGACGCTAAAAACGTTGCCGCGGATTTTGCGACCGATATAAACAACCAGTTTAACGGCGCGTTTGGTATGTTTGAAACCAAAACGCCGGGCGCGTTGTATGCCGTTTGCACAAAGAACCGCGGCGGCCTTAGAACTTGCCGCGCCGTTTGGGGATTCACGCCAGAAACCGGCAAGATAAACAACCAGACACCAGACACCGACACCGGCCAGAACTGGCAGCCATCACCAGAACCGGCCACCCAAAACCGGCGACCGGCCGCGGATGCAGACCGGGACACCGGCCAGAACGGCGGCACAATGTTAAAATTTTTGTTGGATGGAGATGCAGACTAAAAAAAAATAACTATATTTGCGGCGTGAGTTGCCCGGACTGGACACCCGAACAACCACACACAAAAATTAAGTTTGGTATTTGTAATTATGAAAAAGAAAATAGATAAAATTGGCCGCGGCGTATTTAAAGCGTATTTGGCTAAATCCAAGCCAACAACAGACGCGCGGCAACTTGCACTAAATTTTAGTGCGCAAAACGCCAGATACTTTGACGGCCTGGACACGGAAGATTTAAAACAGATAATCGACGCCGGCCGACTGCTTAAAAATTGCCCTTTTGGCCTGGCGGCACTAAACGCCACCGAATTACGCACGGTAATTGCAATATTTGCGTTAATGTACGAACAAACGGCGGCAAATGACGCCCTAACAACAACAGAGCAACCGCGCGGCACGTTCACGGCGTTTACATTCTCTCTATTAGAGATACGCAAAAAAGCGTTATTCGATGCAAAACGGTTGCCGGAAGTTTGCGCGGCCATCCTTGAAATTGAAAACAAAGTGTTTTTTTCAGCGGATGGCAAAGGAGCGGACAAATATTTTGCGAATCCGTTTTTGTTGAAAATTGACACGCAAAAAACATACAATATGCCACGCAAAGAATATAACACACT
>JAEEGL013563972.1_pt1 | contig 10985 bp, 9 predicted proteins | sample 9134231 | NCBI WGS metagenome assembly JAEEGL01 (sample SAMN16246548, study PRJNA631951) | gut metagenome | biome: gut microbiome; feature: rumen; material: fiber-attached | host: Bos | place: Iran: Karaj | collected 2018-10 | reverse complement strand
CTGCCCACGATGCTCATCCCCACGGCGATATGCACGGCTCTGCTGATGATCTTCTCCTCAAGGATAGATGTGCTGACGTCCGGCGACAGCCTGTCGCATACAGTCGGAGTGGACCCTTTCAAGGTGAGGATACTGTCGTCCCTCGGCGTCTCGGTGATGATAGCTTCCATCGTCAGTTTCACGGGGACAATCGGCTTCATCGGCCTCATATCCCCGCACATGGCCAGAGCCTTCGTAGGATCCAAGCAGGCCTATCTTATCCCTGCCTCGGGGCTTGTGGGGGCCGCTATGCTTCTGGCGGCCAACAATGCGGCCAGAATACTGGGCTCTCTGCCGGTCGGCGTCATCACCACCCTGGTTGGATGCCCCATATTCTTCGTCCTGCTGATACGCCAGCGGCGCTCCAGATGGATCTGATAGCATCGGGACCCTGACTAGATCGATAATCTTCGGCAATCAATATATATCAATCTAGTTGGATGTGATAGCCATCTGCAAGAAAAAACATTCGCAGAAAGTGACGCATATGAACAGAACAAGCATAATTATCGTGTGCGCAATAGCCATAGCCATAGTGGCGATAGCCGCGGCCGCAGTGCTTTTGACTCAGGAGAAAAGCGACGAATACCGCTCCTCCGATTCCACCGGCCGCCTGATGATAATGGGCAATGCGAACAACGACGACTATCTCGACCAGAGCGACATCGATGCGCTCGAAAAACTCAAAGGGACCTCTGACTGGGCCAATGACCACCCTCTCGCTGACGCCAACAACGATGGAAGCATCACCCAAGCCGACATCGACATGGTAAAGAGAATGGTCAAGCGCGAAGCGATGGACATATACTATGCGTACTCCTCGGACAGCGGGCTAAACATCTCGAAAGTCTCGTACCCCATCAAAAACTACCTGATGGTCGGGGATGACGTCTCGATCGCCCTCCAATCCATATCGGCGACATCCAAATGCAAAGGCGTGGCCGTCTCCGATTTCAGCGATCCCATCAACTCTTGGGTCGGAAACCTCGCACATATCGGCGACAAATCCACCTCAGCGGACGTCGCATTGGCAACCATCGTCGCCGACAAAGATACCGTCCTGATCACATCCGCCGCATCGCGCTATCTTACGAACCAAGATGCATTCGAGCTCGCCGGGATCAAGGTCATCAGGATGAACCTCGGAACCGGAACCTCCGGAAACATCGCAGCCAACTACGGCCTTCTGACGATGGGATACCTCCTGGGGCTCGAAGACAAAGCCAACGAAGTCGTGAAGTTCAGCGACGATCTGATCAAACAGATACAGGACAAGGTCGGAGGGATCCAGGACTCCAAGAGAGCCAAGGCCATAGTCGCCAACAGGACCGCCAACATCTCCGGAAAGACCTCCGAATACTATTACATCGCCAAGCTCGCCGGCGCCAAGAACATGATAGACGAAAACTCCTCCTATACATCGTTCAATGTCAGCAAGGGAGACGACTGGCTCTACGGAATGGATGTCGACTATATCCTGCACTTCACATCCCTCGGATACGGGGATGCCGACAAGCAGAAGACGTTCTCCAGCTACGATACCAACTTCAAAGAGACGGACGCCTACAAGGCCCACAACTATTACCTCATGAACGCCAACATGCCCACGGCAATCGGCGTAGCGTTCTCTGCCGCCGCCATGTACCCCGACCTCTTCTCGGAAGACTTCGGATACAATGCGCTGAACGAGTATATCCAGAAGTACACCTGCTTGCCGAGCGGATACGACGCCAAGACGAGCGGCGCATTCTTCCAGATGAGCTCCTGAAACCATGCGGGGGGAATGTCCCCCGCCATTAACATGAAATCGCTTGTCATAGTCGGATTCGGATCGAGCAGCCAGTCGCTCAGAGCCAGAACTTTCGATCCGATAGAGAAAGAAGCGGCCGAAGAATTCCCGGACCGCACGATTTGCAGGGGGTTCATTGGAAAGGAAGTCCTGGAAAGGATACTCTCCCGCGGGATCGAAGCGCAGAGCCTGGAAGAAGCCCTGGAAGACTGCATTTCAAAAGGGTCCGAAGATATGGCCGTCATGCCTGCTCTTCCGATCGCGGGAAACCAATTCAGACAGATCCAGAAGATATGCGAAACATATTCGGACAGAATCCCCGATCTGCGTCTTTGCGGACCGCTTCTCTGTTCAAGGAGATCTGCGATGAAATTCCTTGGAACGCTCCCCCAGGTGTTTCCGGAGGCTTTCTCTGAAGGCTGCGGACTGGCGATGATGGGGCACGGACGCGGATCGGAGGCTGACGGCAATCTATGCCTGCTTCAGCATCTGGCCGCCCTGAAAAACATGAAAGCATTCTTCGTCACCATCTCCGGAACGCCGTCCGCAGAAGATGCCATTGAGATGATGGCCAAAACAGGCGTGAAAAAGGTGTTTCTTGCGCCGCTGATGTTCGAAGCGGGATTCCATGCCCGCCGCGACATGTCAGCTGAAAAGAATTCGATGAGATCTGCATTCGTGTCCGCCGGATTCGAGACAGAATGCATCATGAAAGGCATGGGAGAGATCCCGGAATTCCGCAGGCTTTTCTTATCCAATCTGAAGGATACTCTGGACGGGTGAACGGCAGCCTTTGAGGCGAATCGCTGTGATGGCGATGAAACAGAGGATATGGATTGCATCAAACGCATATCATCCACGATCAGTCACGATTGCGAGACATAACTCAGTTCGCGGTTTGGCGGAATTCGCGAGGCCCCTTGCGAGCAGCAGCTCTGCCTTCGTGTTCACGTTGATGGAAAGATCGATGCGGTCAGTCTTGAAAAGGCGCTCTTCGAGATAGTCGCCACGGAGCGTCCCTTCGCGGCTCATGATGCATATCCCGGACAGGACCCAATTTTTCCCGCCGTCCTCGCGCGTGTAAGAGGGCGTTATCCCGACGCTTCTGACGGTCTCCTCGTCCACGACGGCTATGGCCGACTGCATCTCACCTGGGACGAAGAAATCTATGAAACCGTCTATCGCATCCGTGGTGAGCAGCGGAAGATCCGACGGACACGTGAGCACGTATTCCCCGTGCATCCGCTCAAAAGCGACGTGAAGATCGTCCATGAAGCTCTCCCCGGAAGTCCTGACGGTCTCCACACCGATGGAATCCAGATAAGCCTCGGTCTCCAGGGTGTTATCGCTGACCGAGACCAGAACGCGGCAGATGCTGGGCGAAGCGCTGAGGGCATCTATGACCCTCTTGACGGTGGGGATGCCCCCTACGGGCTGCATCGGCTTCTCGATGCCGCATCTCCCCATGCGGGTGCCTTTCCCGCCTGCGTTTATAAGCGCTTCCAGCCTCATATGCCAAGCATATAAACCAGACCCATAAAGAACATTGCGACGGGCCTGCAGATCTCGTTTGTGGCCCCCAGAATGTCTCCGTTCACCATGCCGAAGACCCTGTTGGCGTTCCTTGCCATGATGACCCCTACGACGGAAGACGCCATCAGACCGACCGCCAAAGCCGCCGCCCCAGAAGTGACGACGCGCAGCCACTCGCCGCCGGCGAAGAACAGCGAAGCCAAAAAGAGCAGCAGCATCCCGCAGACGATGCTGACTATGAGCGATTTGAACGCTGATTCGGAAGTCGTCTTCTCCACCTGGCGCCCTGCCATCCCGTTCCCGGGCATTCCGAAAGAAGCGGCGAATACCATCGAATTCTTGACCGCAACCTCGCACAAAGGAGCCAGAATCACCAGGGCTGGGACGCCCCATGTCGCATATATCGCGAAAGAAGTCAGAGTGACCGCAATCGCTACGCCTATGCCTCCGGCCCCCACCAAGGTATCTTTCAGCGCCCGGACGTGGTCTTCGCGCATCCCGGAGACGATCATGCCGTCGCCGAAATCGGTCAGGCCATCGAAATGGATGAATTTGCTCCCGACATATGCGATGAGAAGGCACGCGACGGCCGAGATCAGCCCCATGCCGATGTGCATGGCGCCTTGGACCCAGCTCAGAATAGACAGGGCTGCCACCATCACGGCGCCGAAGATCAGTCCCACAGCAGGCACCATGTGGAACCTGCGTTCCATGGCGTCCATGTCCTCCTGGGTGATATCGAGATGCCACAGCGTGAAGAACGATACCATCCCTCTGAGGGCGGATCCGGTCATCTTATCCTTCCGGCATCGACGGCGATCGCCTCGATTATGCCCTGCATTATTCCTTCGCTGAGATTCGGCTCTATTCCGATCAGAGACGAGCAGATGCGGCAGACCATAGGGTGGATGAACTGGTTCCCGTCCTCGGCCAGAGAATCCGCGCGGTCAGCAGAGAACGCGGCCATATCCAGGAAAGTCTTCATCCCATCGCCTTTAAGATATGAATCCAAGGCCCTGGAGTACTCCTCTTTGCCCATAGGAGACCCGGAAAGCGCCCACATGACGTCGATGCCATATCCCAGCTTCTCCAAAAGCTTCATAGGTTCCGCCGGGACCGGGTGCTCCCCCCTTATCTCCAGGGAATAGCCTACCGCCTCCCTGACCGCTTTGGCCGCGGAGATCCCGATAGACGACCCTGTGCCGGCATACGAACCCCTTTCGTCCCCTTTCGGGCAGATGACCGCCATGGAATCCGACGTGGTGCCGGTCTCTCTGTATCCGCGGTCTGCCATGGCGGCCGATTTGGCTTCCACCAGAGGGATGAACAGATTGACCTTCCCCTCGTAAGACAGCGGGGTTTCCACCACGACGGCGATGTTTATGGTGCCGGCCATCATCTTCGCCGCCCTTTTCAGGGATATCTTGTGGGCGGACTCCCAATCCACGAGGGGCTCGCCGGCAACGACCTGGTTGCTGAGGCCCGCGGTAACTATCGCGCATGCGTTGGATCCCCCGTACTCCGCCTCCTTGACGTTGAACACGTATTGGACCTCTGCAGCGGTCATCATCCCCACGGAATTCTCCGGCAATCCGAACGCATCCCTTACGCGGATGATGTCTTTCATAGGGTCTGAACAGTCGTAATCGTGCGGAACCTGCATTATGAACAGCGCATCGGCTTCGGTTATGCCTCCATTCAGAACGGCGGAGCTCAGAACCTCCATCGTCTCGGTGAATTTCACTATGCCTACGCCAAGCCCATCCAACTCTTTGAGCTCGACCGATTTTACATATCTCACAAAATTGCCTCCCAAATCTTATAGAACAGCGATTCGAACAATCCCTGGACATGTATGCCGATAATGGCATAAAGAACCAGAGCGACTGTGAAAATGAAAAGAAGAGACGAAAGCTCCACGAGCCTCAGGCAGCGCCTGACATCGTCCGTAGACGGCATCGGGCCGGTTCCCATGACGTAGACCCCTTTCTTCTCCATGCTTATGCCCAAAACGGCGGCCACCGCGGTCATCGACCAGCCGCTGTTGGGGCTAGGCGTTTTCGTATGCTCCGCCTTGGCGGCAGGAACGGCGGCCCTCCAGTCCATCCTGAGCAGATAGCCTGCGAGAGCGACGAAATATGGCGATACTCTGGACGTCAGGAAACCCAGGACGTCATCGAATCTCGCCGGGAAATGCCCGATGTTGGCGTATTTATCGTTGAGATATCCCCACATCGCATCCATCAGATTGGCGCAGCGGAACATTATCGCCCCCGGAAGCCCGAACAGGCCGAAATAGAACGCGGGCGAATAGACGCTGTCCACCAGATTCTCGGAGACGGTCTCGCAGCAGGAGGAAGCAATATGCTCCGCGTCCATGCCCTTGGTGTTCCTGCTCACTATCATCTGGACCTTCGCGGCGGCGTCCTCCACTTTTCCGGCGTCCAGATCGGCCCTTATGGGATCGCAATGGTGCCTGAACGAGAAAACCGCGAAGGTTATCTTGAATATGAAGGCAGTAGCCACGATCCAAGCGATCTCCCCCGCCAAAGGGTCCCAAAGAGAGAATGCGAAGCGGACGAGAGTCGTTATTATGAGCGCTATCGAACAGAAAAGCGCGAACACGAGCAGATACGACAGAAATCCGACGGCCGTGGCGAAATGGGATGCCCTGTTTTTGACGTGCCTGTCTATCGCGCCGAGGATGTTTCCCATCCATCTGAGGGGGTGGACCGAATTGGGCAGCTCGCCTACGAAACGGTCTATCAGGACCGCCAAAACCACAACTGCGATTGCATCGACCCACAATGGCATCCGATCGCCCATTTATTACGGAATCGGCAGCGGCTATGAACTTGCAGTTCCTATCGCGGTCTTTCACGCTGTATCTGATATAATCGGAGAATCTCTCCCCGAAAGACGAGCAATCGCGCACCATTATCCCGCGCGCGAGCATCTTCCTTTTGAAATCGGCGGCGTCCATCCCCAACGGGCGGACAGAAGAGAAATAGAAGAACGAATCCGACACCGGCCCAACCGGGAATCCTATGTCATCCAGAGACGAGTTCATGACCTCCGATTCCTCGGCCATGACCGACGCCGCCTTGTCCACGTAATCCAGTCTGTCGCGGATGAGGACATTGGCCACGGTCTGCTCGATCTGCCCCACGTTCCAAGTCATGCGGACCTTGTCCATCTCGGCTATTATGTCCGGGTTGGAGAATCCGAACCCTATTCTGATGCCGGGTATCGCAAATGATTTGGTCAGGGAAGATGCGACGATGAGGTTGCTGAACCTGTCCACCATGCCGGAAAGCGTTATGTCCACATACCCCGGCACAAGCTCCAGAAGCGTCTCGTCAAGGAAAACCAGCGTCCCGGTCTCCTCGCACGCCCTGACTATGGAAATCAGCTTTTCCCTGGGTTCGACCCTGCCCGTGGGATTGTTTGGGTTGCAGATGTAAACCGCCTTGCATCCTTGCGCCTTCTCAATGTAGGAATCAGCATCGAGCCTGAAATCGTCGCTTTCGGTGAGATCGAACCATTCCGGCTCCGCGCCGACGATGCGGCATTGCTGGGCGTATTCCGCGAACGAAGGGCGGCACATCAGAGCCTTGTCTCCCTTAGTTAGGAAGGTGTTGGGAACGTTCCTGATTATCTCCGAGGATCCCGCGCCGATCACGATGCATTCAGGGGGTATGTCGAAGGCCTTCGATAGGGTGTCTTTGAGCTCCGAGCACGAATCGTCCGGATAATGGCCCACATCCGCTGCGGCGGAAGCCATTATTTCGGCGATATCCGCCGGCGGGCCGAATGGATTCAGATTGTGGCTATAATCTTCTATGCCCTCCAGCTTCCACGCTTGGCCCCCATGGACGGTCTTGGGGAGCCCGGAAAGCTCTTCCCTTGATTGGATGCGGCCTTTCATCGCGTCTCGAACATCGATAATCTATATATGGTGTTGGTTGAAAGGACGGTCCGCGGCAAACGATTCGCCTTCCGTCTTGCTAAAGATGAGCGCATACATCGGGAAACCGTTTTGAACCGCCACAGCAATCGAAAGCCATGGACAGAGAAGACTACAGGAGTACGCTGCCCCGCTTCAGAGAGGCGACGGAAGCGTTCTACTCCGGCGGGATGACCGCCAAAGAATACAAAAGCATATCCGGCGGGTATGGCAGCTATGCTCAGCGCGGCGGAAAAACGGGGATGGTGAGGCTCAGGCTGTCCGGCGGCCGCATTACGCCCGAGAAACTGGGTTTCATCTGCGGATGCATCGAAGAATACCGCCCCAGCAAAGTCCATCTCACCACCTGCCAGTCGGTTCAGCTCCATGGGCTCTCCCCCGAAGCCATACCCGAGATAGTCGGATCGGCCATCGATGCGGACATCATAACGTTCGGAGGTGGCGGGGACTATCCGAGGAATGTGACGGCCACAACCCTCTCCGGCATCATTCCATCATCGGAATTCGATGTCTTGCCTTATGCCGAAGCGGCCGGGAAATATCTTCTCGACATCGCATTCGGGAAGAAGCTCCCAAGAAAGCTCAAAGTGGGATTCACCAGCACGATGGAGAACATAGCCGACGCGACGGCCAGAGACCTGGGATTCGTGGCCGAAAGCAATGGGAAGTTCGGCGTGTACTCGGGCGGCGGGCTAGGAGCAAACCCGAAGCTGGGCCTCTTGGTGAGGGACGGCCTAGATCCAAAAGACGTTTTCGCATGCCTGTCGGCCATGGTCTCGATGTTCATGTCCCATGGAAACTATCAGGACAGGTCCCGCGCCCGCGTAAGATACATGCGCGATGACCTTGGAGACGCGGAATATGTCAGAAAGTTCAACGAAGAGTTGGACAAGGCTCTTGCAGACCCTTCGATACCCAAAGCCGACCCGGACCCGATCGTCATCGACAAAACGGAGGACGGGTCCGTGCCGACCACCGCGTATGCGAAGAGGCAGAAGCAAGACGGCCTGTTTTATGTGAGATACCATCCGATCGGAGGCGACCCCAGGCCGGAAAAGATTTTGGAGCTGCGCGACGCCGTGGAAGGGATTGAATCCGCCGAGATTCGCATCGGACCCAACCAGACCCTTTACGTGGCCAACCTAACCGGCTCAGAAGCTGACATGATAGCCAGCGTCCTGTCGGACGGCGCAGCCACCATGTTCGAGGCATCCACCTCATGCGTCGGGAACTCTATATGCCAGACAGGGCTTAGGGATTCCAACGGCCTCCTGAGAAAATTATTTGATATGGAGAAGGAGAACGGGTTCGCGGACGGAACGCTGCCGATGGTCAGGATCTCCGGATGCCAATCCTCATGCTCCGCCCATCAGCTAGGCACCATAGGGCTCAAAGGGGCGCCTTCCATCGACGGGGAGCCGACGTTCGAGATCAGCGCCAACGGATCCCACGTGCTCGGCAAGGAGCGGTTGGGAACGGTTCTGGGGCGCGTCAGAGAGAAGGACATCCCAGGCCTTTTCCGCGACATCGGCAAAGCCGTCGAAAGCTCGGGGAAAGGGACTTTCAGAGGATGGTGCGACGGGGACGCGAGCAGAATCGCTGAGATAGCCGGAGACCGCCTGATCGAACGGATGCCGTAAGAATGCTGCTCTCAAAAAAAGACCATGATAGCAGTCAAATTTCCGTGATTCCACCAAACATAATTAAATAAAAATTGAGACTATATAAGCGATAATCTGACTTACGGCGAAACCATTCGTGGAGGAATGGAGATATGGATGAGGACAATTATTATGCGGACAAAGCGAAGCACTGCAGAGAGATGTCGTACATTCCCGCGGATCTGTACGAGGAATACGACATAATGAAGGGCCTACGCGACAGGAATGGCAATGGAGTCCGCGCTGGGATCACCAACATATCTCGCGTAATCGGAACGGCCAACAGCGGGAACGGCCCCGAACCCTGCGAAGGCCGCCTCACCTACAGAGGATACGACATCAATGACATAATCGGATTCCATGGTGAATCCAAATTCCTTTTCGAAGAGACGGCATATCTGCTTCTGTTCGGCAGCCTTCCCGATGAGTCGGAAACCGAAACCTTCAGGAAGATGCTCGCAAAAAAGATGGAGCTTCCCGGGGATTTCGTAAAGGATTTCATACTCAGGGAAAGCAGCCATGACGTAATGAACACAATGGCCAGAGGGGTGCTGGGCCTTTCCGCTTACGATCCGAACCATGCCGACAACTCCATTGAGAACGTGATCAGGCAGTGCATGGAGATAATCAGCAGGCTTCCGATGCTTGCTATATACGGATACCATTCCCACATGCACTACGACAGGAACGGCCATCTCGTCATATTCAGGCCGGACCCCAGCAAGGGCATGGCCGAGAACATAATGCTGATGCTGAGGCCTGCCGGCAATTATTCTCAGCAGGAGATCCAGATCATGGACATCATGCTCGCGCTCCATATGGAACACGGCGGAGGAAACAATTCAACCTTCACCGCCAGAGTGGTCGCATCGTCGGGTTCCGACACATATTCAGTCATAGCCGCCGCCCTCCTGTCTCTGAAAGGGCCCAAACATGGGGGAGCCAACATTAAAGTCGTCCAGATGCTCCAAGACATCAAGGAACACGTTCCCGATACAGACGACAAAGAAGCCTTGCGCCAGTATCTGACGAAGATAATCGACAAAGATGCTTTCGACGGCCAGGGGCTCATTTATGGCATGGGACACGCGGTTTACACGATATCAGATCCCAGAGCCCAGATACTGAAGGATTATGCCGGCAAATTGGCTGCATCCAAAGGCCGCGAAAAAGACATGAGACTGATTAATTCTGTCGTAGAGATGGCGCCCGACATCATACGCTCGAGGAAGAAGAACGCTGGCAGCGTCTGCGCCAACGTCGACATGTACAGCGGATTCGTCTGCGACATGCTGGGGGTACCGGTTACCCTGTACACCCCGCTGTTCGCAATGGCGAGAGCCGTTGGATGGAGCGCCCACAGAATCGAGGAGCTCATTACCTCAGGGAAAATCATCCGCCCCAAGTACATCAGCATAGCGAAAGACAGAGAATTCGTACCGTTGGAAAAACGCGATAGCCAATCTCTTCCGGAACACCATACAAATTGATCGGGAGATAACTCGCATCTGAAATCTCATGCATGCCGCTTGGAACCGGCGTCAACCCGATAACAACGCTGATCATACGGCGGGAGACATTTTTAGGGGCTCCCATGCCATTCCTAGGAACGAAATATTCGCATCTGCTGAAGTGCGCAGCCGGAAAACAAAAATGAAATTCCCCCAGAGATGCACTTCATGACTGGGGGTAAAGGGGACGGGACATGCCCGCCCCGTTGTGCCTCGGCTCAGTTGATCGAGTGCAGTTTCTTGCCCGTTCCTTTGAACTCCATGCCGGCGAGATCCTGAGCGGACACAGGGATCCTATTGTCGCCGGCGTCCCAGAACGAGTACCTGAAGAAGGCCTTCGGATCGACGGATTCCAGGCCGCCGCCGAATGTAACTTCCCTCAGGTCGTTCCCGGTGAAGGCGCCGTAGCCGATCTTGGTCGCAGAGGACAGGTTGGCCTTGGTCAGGGCGCATCCGTAGAAGGCGTGCTTCCCAACCGACCCCAT
>JAEEGL012921275.1_pt1 | contig 10985 bp, 10 predicted proteins | sample 9134231 | NCBI WGS metagenome assembly JAEEGL01 (sample SAMN16246548, study PRJNA631951) | gut metagenome | biome: gut microbiome; feature: rumen; material: fiber-attached | host: Bos | place: Iran: Karaj | collected 2018-10 | reverse complement strand
CTATATTGATTTTTGATTTATTTACGGCATAATGTCGCATAATTTTTTAAGTGATTTTTTGTCGCATAAAACCTCCTTTTTTCAAAAAAAAGACCAAAATTATAAAATTTTGATCTTATTAAATATATAAATCTATAATTAATGGTTTTTTAACCCTAACTTTTTTATATTTTTCAATTTTCGTCAAATACATTTTAATCGTATCAATATCAACGATTATACGTGTTAGAAATAGTTCATTATAGTGGACTATTTGTTCCCTTTTTGGCGAAGATGCGCTTGTGCAGCAGCAAGTCTAGCAATTGGAACACGATATGGACTACATGATACATAATCTAATCCTAATACATGACATAAATTTATACTTGCTTCCTCTCCACCATGTTCTCCACAAATACCAAGTTCTATATTAGGTCTTACTTCTTTAGCTTTTCTAATAGCCATATAAAGTAATTTACCAACACCTTCTTTATCAATAGTAGCAAATGGATCAAATTCAAGTATTCCCTTTTTATAATAATCATTTAAATATTTAGAAGCATCATCTCTAGAAAATCCATAGGTAAGTTGTGTTAAATCATTAGTACCAAAACTATAAAATTCTGCATATTTAGCTAACTTATCAGATATTAACGCCGCTCTCGGAACTTCAATCATAGTACCTATCATATAATCAAGTTCTATATTATTATCTTTTATAATTTTATCTGCAACATTAGTAACAATATCTTTAATATATTTTAATTCTTTATCATCAACAATTAAAGGAATCATTATTTCAGGCTTAACATTTAATCCTTTCTTATTAACATTAATAGCAGCTTCAATTACAGCCCTTGTCTGCATAACAGCAATTTCAGGATATGTAATATCTAGTCTACATCCACGATGTCCCATCATAGGATTAAATTCCTTTAAAGAAACAATCTTATTATTTAAATCTTCATAACTAATATTTAAACTACTAGCTAAATTTCTAATATCTTCTTCTTCCTTAGGCAAAAATTCATGAAGTGGAGGATCTAAATATCTAATAATAACAGGATCACCATTCATAGATTCAAATAAAGCTTCAAAATCAGCTCTTTGATAAGGCAATATATCATTCAACGCCCTTTCTCTTTGTTCTTTAGAATCAGCAATAATCATCTTTCTAAAATTAAATATTCTCTCTTCATTAAAAAACATGTGTTCAGTTCTAACTAAACCTATTCCTTCAGCACCAAATTTTCTAGCCACCATAGCATCCTGTGGATTATCAGCATTAGTTCTAATTTTTAATTTTCTAAAATTATCAACCATATCCATAAATTTTTTAAAATCGCCACTTATTTCAGGCTCTTTAGTCTCAATCTTTTCTACATATACATTACCTGTAGAACCATCTAAACTAATATATTCCCCTTCTCTAACAACAATATCGCCTATAGTTAATACCTTATTATCTTCATCAACAATCAAATCACTACAACCAGATACGCAACATGTACCCATTCCTCTAGCAACCACAGCTGCATGAGAAGTCATACCACCCATCACAGTTAAAATACCATTAGCAATATGCATACCATCAATATCCTCAGGTGAAGTTTCTATTCTAACCAAAATTAAGTCTTTTTCACCACTATTTTTAGCTTCCATTAAATCCTTAGCATTAAAAAATAATTTACCAGTAGCGCATCCAGGAGATGCAGCAAGACCAGTAGCAACTACCTTTGCGTTTTTTATAGCATCCTCATTAAAAGTAGGATGAAGCAATTGCTCTATCAAATTAGGTTCAACCCTTAAAACAGCTTCCTCTTGAGTAATCAAACCTTCATCAAGCATATCCATAGCTATTTTAATAGCAGCAGCACCAGTTCTTTTACCATTTCTAGTTTGTAACATATATAATTTACCATCTTCAATAGTAAATTCCATATCTTGCATATCTTGATAATGTTTCTCTAATGTTTGCGAAATATCTAAAAATTGTTGATAACAATCTGGCATTACTTCTTTTAACTTGTCAATTGATTGAGGTGTACGAACTCCAGCAACCACATCTTCTCCTTGAGCATTCATTAAATACTCACCAAATAATTTATTTTCTCCTGTAGCAGGATTACGAGTAAAAGCAACCCCTGTTCCACTATTATCCCCTAGATTACCATATACCATCATTTGAACATTAACTGCAGTTCCCATATCAGAAGAAATATTATTTAATCTTCGGTAAGTAATAGCTCTATCATTATTCCAAGACAAAAAGACTGCTTCTATTGTATCAATTAATTGAATATAAGGATTTTGAGGAAATTCTACACCTGTATATTTAAAATATTCCTGTTTATATAATTCTACAATTGCCTTTAATTCTACACCACTAAAATCAGTATCATTATGTTTCCCTTTAGCCTTTTTTATTTCTTCAAATAATCCTTCAAAAGAACCCTTAGGCAATCCCTTAACAACATCCGCATACATCTGAATAAATCTTCTATAAGAATCATATACAAATCTAGAATTATTTGTATTATTTGAAAATTTTAAAGCAACTTCATCATTAAGCCCTATATTCAAAATACTATCCATCATTCCAGGCATAGAAACAGGTGCCCCACTTCTTACCGATAAAAGTAACGGATTACTAACATCACCAAATTTTTTACCAGTAAGCTCTTCCAAATTTCTTATATGATCAAATATCTCTTTTTCTAATTCATCACTTACTATCTTATTATCCTTATAAAATTTTTTACAGGCCTCCGTAGTTATTGTAAAACCACTTGGTACAGGAAGTCCAATATTAGTCATCTCAGCCAAATTAGCTCCCTTTCCTCCAAGCAAATTTTTCATATTTTTATTTCCCTCATTAAAATCATATACAAATTTTGTCATATAATCCCTCTCTATTCTATATATATTATATCATTTTATTATAAATATAATAATTACTTAATAACCCTCGATTTTATTTTTTTTGATTCTAAATAATTATCAAATTCATATGTAGATATAAGTAATTCCCCTTGTTCTAAATCTGATATAACCATACCTACTCTCGTCTTTTTTTTCTTTTCATAATTTTTAATTTGGTGATTAATATCCTCTAATTTTTTTATTTGAAAATTTGATAATTCTTCTGGAATATATATTATTGCATCAATTTTAGTAAATCTTATCAAAACATATCCTTCATCTTGCTTGATTTCCCAAGTTATTTTTCGATGATTTGGTACCAAACCTTGAAAATTTGGATCCATTTGATATAAAATTTGCTCTAAAGCTAAGTCATGACTATGACTAATATCTTTTGAATGCATCATATTATCTTTAGATATAACAACCACATATCCATCTTTAATAGTACCATACGTATAATAAGATTCAATATATGGTAATTCCTCACTTTTAAATAAATCAAAAAATTTCATAAATTACATACCATCCATTTCTAATACTTCTTTAATATAACACTTGCCACACATTGATTCATATGTAACATTATCAAATCCATCTATTGCAACATCACTACCATCTTTAACAACTTTACCATTTACTTTTCTAACATTAAATTTAGCTTTCTTACCACACTTACAAATAGTTACTAATTCTTCTAAATTATCAGCAAGTTCCATTAAAGTCTTACTTCCTTTAAAAAATTCACCTTTAAAAGTTGTTTTAAGTCCATAACAAATAACAGGAATATCATATAGTTTAGATATTATCCATAATTCTTTAACTTGACCCGGTTCTAAAAATTGCGCTTCATCAACTAAAATACAATCAAGATGATCTAATTTAATTAAATCTTTTATCCTTTCCTTAGGATTTAATAATATATCAACCTTTCTCTCTACCCCTAATCTAGATACAATATTTTTATCTCCTTTTTTATCAATAGATGATTTAATAACGATTACATTTAATCCTTTTTCTTCATAATTATGAGCTACTTGTAATAAATTAGTTGTTTTCCCACAATTCATAGCTCCATACCTAAAATATAATTTTGACATTTAAATACTCCTTATTTTTTCTAATATCTTTTCTTTTTCTAATACTTTATTAAAAACAGGCAAAGATAATCTATATTTATAATTATTACTATTTATATAATTACCACTTATTCTATCTATAATAATATTAATTATATTGTTTACAATAACTGACTCATAATTAGTTATAACACTTTCTATATAATCATAATAATAATTATATACTAAATCTAATTCATCTAATATATCTTCAATATCACTATTATAATCTACATAACCAAATTTATTATCAATTTCTTTTAAAATATCAAACTCCATATCTTCATAATTTAAATAAAATATAATTAAAAATTTAATATTATCTCTTTCCATATTCAAATTAGGATAACCTATTCTTAATCTAAAATATAAACTGAGTAAATCACACAAAATCATTTTTTTTGATTCTCTTTTTTTAGAATATAAATCTTTTATTTCATCTTTATACATATTATGCCCTCGGATGAGTATGAAGATAAACAGATCTCAATCTTTCATTAGTAACATGCGTATAAATCGTAGTGGTTGCTAAATTTTCATGTCCTAACAACTCCTGAACACTTCTTAAATCCGCACCTTCATTTAACATATGAGTCGCAAATGTATGTCTAAAAGTATGAGGCGATATTTTTAAATTAATACCAGCTTTAATAGATATATCATTAATAAACTTTCTAATAACTCTATCATTAATCTTTTTTCCCTTTACACCTAAAAATAAATAATCAGAACTATCTTTTAAAAAATTACATCTAATATTTAAATATTTACTCAATAAATCACTACATTTTTTCCCATACATAACAATTCTTTGTTTATTACCTTTACCAGTAATTTTAATTCTTTTAGAACTAAAATCAATATCAGCAATCTTTATATTTACAAGTTCACTAACCCTAATTCCAGTAACATATAACATTTCCAATATTAAAGAATCTCTTATACCAACATCAGTATTTAAATCAGGAATACTTAATATTTTTTCAATATCTTCATAATATAAATATTTAGGTAACTTCTTTTCTAATTTTGGATTTTCAATCAATATCATAGGATTAGTTAAAATAATATCTTCATTCTTTAAATATTTAAAAAAACTTCGAAGAGAACTAATATGATTACATATACTTTTACTATTATATTTCTTATCATACAAATAATTAATATAACTTCTTATTAAAGTATAATCAATACTTTTAATGTTAGCAATCTTTCTATCATTCAGAAAAGACTTAAATAAATTCAAATGATTATTATAACCAATTAAAGTATTTTCAGAATAATTCTTCTCATATCTTAAATAATTTAAAAACTTCTCTATATAATTATTCATACATTATCCCCTATTAATTATACCATGAAAAAAGAAAAAAATTAACATCAAAGATGTTAATTTATTCCATCAATCCCACTAGTAAACTTACCAACTATTTCATTAAATTTAATCATATTATTAGCAAGTTCATTTTTATCAGTCTCATACTTAATTTGATCTAAACTAAGTTGTCTTTTTTCTTCTTCTAAGAAATCTTTTTGTTTTCTCAATTTATCCTCAATACGATTTAATTCATTACGTCTATCTTCAAAAGATGTCTCTTCCTCTTTACGCATCTTCTCTATCTTAACAATTTCATCTTTCTTATATATGTCAAATTCATTCTTCTCTTTTTCAAATTGAGCTTGTAAATTCTTAAGTAAATCTAACTTATCCTCAACCTCTTGCTTTTTATCTGATAGTTTATTAATAACCTCTTCTTTATAGGCATTAATTTCATCATAATTATTTTTTCTAGAAGTTTCAATATCAGCTTGTAACTTCTTAAGTTCCTCAAATCTGTTATCTAATATTTTTTTCATTTCAACATTTCTGCTAAAAATATCACTAGCCTCTTGAACATTACTATTTACCTTAACAAATAAATTATTAATATCCGTAACAGATGGTTCATCATCTACTTTGAAATCTGTACTAGCATCTAATTCCTTAATACTATCATCAATTGAACTATATATTTCTTCCTTAGACATTTCATTTTCATTATCTGCAATTTGATTATTTTCCTCTTCAACAATTTCATTATCTTCAACTATATTATCATCCATTACAACATCATTATTAGTATTATAAGAATCATTTTCAGTAGAAACATTATTAGTTTCTTCAACTATATCTTCATCAATGTTATCATTTTCAATAGTAACATTGTTATCTTCAATAGTATTATCAAAATTAACATCTAAATTATTAGAATCATCAATATTATCAAAAACACTCGTATCAAAAGGAATATTTGTTTCATCTACAAAACTATTTTCTTCATAAAAAGGAACATTGGTTTCACTTATTGTATTTTCATCTGTATTAAAAGCAACATCTGACACATCATTTTGAATATCATTATCTAAGCCTAAATTATTATCATATTTATCAGTATCTTCATAATTAAATGTATCATTCTTTATATCATTAAAAATGTCTTGATTAAAAGAATAATCATCTTCAACCATGTCATCATTTTTAACGCCATTATAATTTAATTCTATTTTTTCATCAGTCGAAGCATTATTACTTTCTTTAACATCATTTATATCATTACTTAATACATTTTTTTCATAATCATCCATAATAGCATCATCAACATTCATTTCAGAAAAATCAAATGAATTATCATCATTATCATAAGCATTAAATTCATTCATTAAAGAATTATTATCAACATCATTAAAATCATTAGAAAATTCATAAACAGGATTTTCATTATTTATCTCATTTTCATCAAAGTTAGTCATAACTAGCTACACCTCTTCCTCTTCTATTTTTTTAAACTTAGTATTAAATTGTATTATAACATCTTTAAACTCAGCATATCTTTCTTCCAAATTTTTATTAGTTAATTCTAATTTCTTTTCAGAAGTCTCTTTGTACTTTTCGAATTGCCTTCTCTCAGCATTTAATACTTCACGTTCATTATATAATTTATTACTTTCTAAAGCTTTATATCTTTCAAATTGTTCCTTAAGCCTTTCAATCTCAGCTTTATCTTGCTTATAACTACTAGCCTCCATCTTTGCAATTGCACTCATTTTTTCAATTTCTTGTTTTTTCTTTTCTGTCTCAATAGTTAACTTTTCTTCTTCTAATCTTTTATAATTTTCAAAATTAGATTTATCAGACTCAAAATTTTTACGATCATTTTCAATAGATTCATTAACAACCTTTTGATATTCAATAAAATTATTTTTATCATTATCTAATTTTGTATATTCATCTTTGATTTTTTCTTCTTCTAATTTTTTATAGTTTTCAAAATCAACTTTTTCAGCCTCAATTTTACTTTGAAGTAATTCAAGTTCATTTTTCTTTGTTTCAATTTCAATATTAGCATTATCAATATCTATTTGTGACTGACGCTCCATTCTTTCAATGTTAGATTTTTTACTTTCAACATATTCATCAAAATCAGCTTTTTCTTTGGAGAATTTTTCTTCTTTTAATTTCATTAATTTAGCAAAATCAGCCTTTTCATTTTCAAACTTTAAAATAGATTCTTTTAATTTTTCTTTTTCTTTAGCAACTTCATCTCTAGCAGACATTACATTTGTAATAAAATCAGTTGCTCCTTGAACATCAGCAGATAAATTATCAAACATATTATTTAAATCATCGTTAGAACTTTTTTTAGAATTTTCATATTTAATATTATCAGTATATCTGTTATCCAAATTATTAGAAAAACTATTCATTTGCTGTTCAACCAAATTTTGATTACCCAAAAAATTATCAATATCCAGTTTATAATTACTTTCTTCTTTCTTAATATCTTCTTTTATAGGACTACTCGAAAAAATATTATTAACTTTATCAGATGAATTATTAGCTTCAGCAAATAATTGTTCAATATCTTGATACATATTTATTCCCCTCTTCTTCTTTATTCCCCTACTTTATAACAATTTTACCATCTTTTAACAAAAATTACAATATATTTTGTTCAATTTACTATATTAACCATTATAATTTATTCAACAAAAAAAATAATATTAAAAAATTCATCATAAAAAAAGAACTATTAAAGTTCTACATTATGATATATTCTATTAACATCCTCAATTTCATCAAGCATATTAATTAATTTATTAAATAAATCTAAATTTTCAGCATCCAAAGTAATTTTATCCTTAGCTATCCAAACAATATCATCAGTTTCAAATTCCACATTTGGTAACTTACTTTCAATTGCTTTCTTTATATCATATAAATCTTTAGGATTTCCATATACATATACAAAACCATTATCTACTTCAACATCAGATACATCAACACCATTCTCAATCATAGTATCTAATACTTCTTCCTCAGTTAAGCCCTTAAAAGCAACAACACAAACATTATCATACATATATGAAACACTACCCATAGATCCCATCTTAATGTGACATTTATTAATAACAGCCCTAACACTACTAACACTTCTATTAACATTATCTGTTAAACAATCAACAATAAGAGTTGATCCTGCAGGTCCAAATAACTCATATGTTACATTTTCATAAGACTCATCAGCACCACTATTAACCTTATCAATAGCCCTTTTAATAATATCCGATGGTACTTGTTCTTTTTTTGCTTTATCTACTAATCTTTTTAACGATGCATTAGCATCCATACTCACTCCACCTGTTTTTGCTGCCTGATATATTTCCCTAGCATACATTGAATATATTTTACCCTTAGCAGCTCCTGTTTTTTGTATACTTGCTTTTCTAACTTCATAAGCTCTTCCCATATCTATTTCCTCTTTTCTTATTCATTTTGTGCTTTCATTAAAGCATCTTTTGCAGCCAATTGTTCTGCTTCTTTCTTACTACCTGCTATTCCCTTACCATATATTATATCATCAATTTTTACTTGAACAGTAAACTCTTTATTATGAGCAGGTCCAGTTTCATTAACAATTTCATAGTTCAATGACCTTTTATCAGTTTGAACTAATTCCTGTAATATCGATTTATAATCATTAAAAAAATCTAATGTATTACTTTCAATAACAGGAATAACATGTTTATAAATAAATTTTTTAACCGCATCTATACCAATATCTAAATACATTGCAGCAATAAATGATTCAAAAACATCAGCCACTATTGCTTTACAATACTTTCCATCACTAATCTGACCTTTACCAAATCTAATATATTCATTTAAACCTAATAAAAGTGAATACTCATACAAAGCACTTTCACACACATAATGACTGCGTAGTTTAGTCATCTTACCTTCTGGATAATCAGAATTTTTATATAAATATTCACTCATAATAAATTCTAATATTGCATCACCCAAATACTCCAACCTCTCATAACTTCTAGTATTATTCTCATTCGCATATGAAGTATGAGTTAACGCCCTTAAATATAAATTTGAATCATTATAAGGTATTTCTAATTTATCTAATATTTCCATAATAACTCCTTTCCTAAAATATTATACTATAAAAGAGATAAAATGAGAAGAAAAAAATAAAAAAGGATTAAAATCCCTTTCTAAAAAAAACCATATAGATTAAAAAGCCAATAAATATTAAGGACATCACAATACCGTTAACTCTATCACTAGTATTTGATTTATATTTAACACCTACAGCAATAGAAATTAATATACCACCAATTAAACCTCCAATATGAGCAATGTTATTTATACCACTCGACAAATAACCAATTAATAAATTAATAATAATTAAAGGAATAATCTGTGACCTAATAACCCCACCTAAATATACACGATAATGATATCCAAAGTACAATAGAGCACCCAATAATCCAAAAATAGCTCCACTAGCACCTACTGACACATTGTTATCAGCTAAAAATAACATAGAAAGTAAATTCCCACATATACCACTAATCATATATATTATAATATATTTTACCTTACCAAAAAAGCTTTCAAGTTGCGGACCAATAATATATAATGAATACATATTAAATACTAAATGCAAAAGTCCTCCATGTAAAAATATACTAGATACAATTCTTAAATAATCAACATAACTAGTCATTTGCCCTTGATTAACTAACGCTCCATATTTATAAAGCACATTAGGATCAAATTCAAAAAAATTTTCTCCAACTAATGAAATCAATAAATACAAAATAATATTAATAGCAATTAAACAATATGTAATGATAGGCTTCTTTTTTGCAAACACATTTTCAACTTTCTTATTTTCTTCTAAATTTTTATTATTAATATCATTAGTTAGCTTTAAAAATAACTCTAAACCTTTTTCCTCATTATTCTCCATTTCTAAAATATTAGGAAATATTTTTATAATACTATCATACTTAGAAATATCAGAAAAAGTTTTTATATCAACACATTCTATTTTGTCATCACTTTTATCTTTAATATCAACATTATCACCCAAATTAACAAAAATACTTAAAGCATTCATTTTAAAAGAAAACAACTTTTTCTTTATTCTTTTCATTATTTGTTTCGTTTTATATAAATCCATATCCAATTGTTCATTATTATGAATATAATTACTAACAATTCTAATTATTTTATAATCACCATCAGATTTTTCCAACCAGATTTCATCCTTAGCTCCATGTAAAAGCACCGGATTATATCCTTGATCAGTAATAAAATAATGAATAAGTCGCATAACAATTTCATCATTTTCACTTAAAGTAATATTCACATTAATCACCCGTAATAATATTTTAATACAATTCATAAAATAAGTAAAGGGGGTACACATGAAAAAAATACTTAAATATATAGGCATTTTACTACCTTGGTTTATTGGAGGTATACTATTTAAAAGTGATCAAATATACTATAAATCACTAAACAAACCTATATTTGCTCCACCAGGATGGTTATTCGCTATTATATGGCCAATATTGTATATATTAATAGCACTAAGTATATACAAAATTAAAAACAAAAATAAAAAT
>JAEEGL011752817.1_pt1 | contig 10985 bp, 11 predicted proteins | sample 9134231 | NCBI WGS metagenome assembly JAEEGL01 (sample SAMN16246548, study PRJNA631951) | gut metagenome | biome: gut microbiome; feature: rumen; material: fiber-attached | host: Bos | place: Iran: Karaj | collected 2018-10 | reverse complement strand
GCCACCCAGCCTCAGGACGGCAACAATGTCAAGCTGACTCTGAATGCCGCCTATCAGCAGGAGGCTGAAAGGTGTATTGCCCGGAATGTGAATGAAGTACGGGACACACAGGAAAAGAAACTGAAAAATGAATCCTGGCTGGAAGCGAACAAAAACGATATCCATAAGCGTAAATGGGATCAGTATCCGCTTCAGCTGGCACAGCACGGCTGCCTCATTGTCCTTGATATGGAAGACAGGGTCCTTGCCCTGGCAAATTATCCTACCTATGACCTGAACGCCCTGGTACAGGGCGGAGATGCAGCTCTGGAGATCCTTCAGGACGACCGCAATCTCCTGTTGAACTACGGCATTCACGCCCGCGGGACGCCCGGTTCCATTTTCAAAATGGTTACAGGCATGGGGGCCCTGTCGGAAGGGCTGCTGAAATGGGATGAGCGCATTTCCGATATGGGTTATTTCACCAAGTATAATAAGGACCTGAGCACAGCGCCAAAGTGCTGGATCAGCAAAAATGCCCGTGGTGATCATGCGAACCAGACCATCGTGGAAGGCCTGGAGCATTCCTGTAATTATTTCTTCTATGAAATATCCTCCCGCCTTGAAGAGGACAGGCTGTATCAGTATGCCAATCTTTTCGGTCTGACATCCAAAACGGATATCGACCTGCCCGGTGAAGTTCATTCCGTTGTCGGGTGCCAGAACACACTGTATGACAAGAACAGGCCGGTAAATGAAGCCAACCAGGACACATCGCTGCCTATCATCGTTTTCAACTCCATCAAGAAGCATCTCAGGAGCTGCGGTGCCAACAAAGGGATTGACTATAAAGATGAAAACCTCTCCAAGTGTGCCAAACGGCTGATGGATATGGCGGTGGATAACGAAGAATCCGCCTGGCTGGAATATATGCGCACCATCCTGATGGAAGAGCTGAACATGACCAAGGAAATGGTTTATCTCCAGTCTGTCATCGGCGATACCTACAACTATATGAATGACATCAAGTGGGGCGGCGGTCAGACCATCCTGACCGGTATCGGCCAGTCCGTTACCGTTCTGACGCCTATCGCTGTAGCCCGGTATGTCTGTACCATTGCTAACGGGGGATATGTTTACAATGTATCCCTTATCGATTCCGTCACAGCGCCGGACGGAACGATTCTTACCCAGCGTAGACCCCAACTGATCCGCCGCCTGGAACATTGTGAAACAGAGCCCGGCGATCCTTATGGCAACACCAATTACATGGCTCTCATCCGGAAGGGCATGAAAGGCGTTGTTGACGAAGCCGGTACCGCGAAAAAGCACTTCCGTAACTGGCCCTACCAGGATCAGATCGCTGCGAAAACAGGAACGGCGCAGGTTACATCTATCGACCTGGAAAACAATGCCTGGTTTGTTTGTTTTGCTCCCTATGAACATCCGGAGATCGCTGTGGTATGCTTCATTCCCAATGGCTATTCCGGTTCAGAAGCGTCCATGGCCGCCCGTGACTTTATTGAATGGTACATGGAACAAAAAGAAGTCCGCGATGTTGAGATTGTCCTTCCCACAGGCAATTCACTCTCGCCGTAATCCCATTTCGGAGGTTTACGATGTCTAAATGCTATGCGGTTGCATCGGGAAAAGGCGGTGTCGGCAAATCAACACTGACCGCCAATCTTGCTGCTGCCCTTGCCCTGGAAGGGGCATCCGTCCTTGTGATCGACGCCGATATCGGACTTCGTTCGCAGGACGCGATCCTTTCCCTGGAAAACCGGGTGGTTTATGACCTGATCGACCTGGCGGAGGGAGACTGTACCCTGGATCAGGCTGTCCTGCCTGTTGATTCTGTCCGCGGCCTGTTTCTGCTGCCCGCCGCGCAGTTTTCCCGTGCCAAAAAGCTGGACCCGGACCGTTTCCGCAGGATCCTGGATTCCCTGAGACAGTCCTATGATTATATCTTTATCGACTGCCCTGCAGGTGTTGAACGCGGACTCCGTAATGTGCTGAACGCGGGTATTGACGAGGAAATTCTCGTGGCCACACCTGATGATATATCGGTCCGCAGCGCGGAAAGAGCTTTTCAGGTGATGGATTCCAAGAAGCTGAACCGTCCCTGGCTTATCGTCAACCGGATCAATGCAGACTGGGTCCGTTCCGCCGGCATGATGTCCGCCCGCACGGTTTCCCAGGTGCTGGATCTTCCTCTTCTGGGAGAGATCCCTGATGACCCGGTTGTCCTTCGTGCCGCGCTGAAGCATTCGCTTTTTATCACCTATGACTGTGAGGCGCGCAATGCCCTGATCCGTACAGCCGCCAGGCTTGCAGGACGTTCTCTGCCCTTTCCCTGCTACGGCGAAAAGAAACCCTCATTGCTTCGCCGGCTGTTTTCCCGCCCTCTGAAGGAGGTGATCCCTATTGACGATCACTGAAAACCGGCATGCGCGTGCTCATGTGGACGGTATCCTGATCGCAATGGTGTTTGCTATGGCCCTCTTCGGCGTCATAGCTGTTTGCGTAGCTACTTTTTCCCCTGATTCCTCAACCGATGGTTCCATCCTCAATCATATTTTTGAATCTTCCTACGCCGAACGCCAGTGTCTTTTCCTCCTGCTCGCGCCGCTGGTTGTGGGTGTTATCACCGCGTTTCCTTTTGATATCCTGAGACGCCGCGCGGAATGGTTTTACTGGGCAGCCTTTTTCCTCCTGGCTGTGACCACCATCTTCAACAGGGCTGCAGGCGTTAAGGCGTGGCTGGATACCCTCTGGGGATATACGATCCAGCCTTCGGAGTTCATGAAACTGGCAATGATCCTGGTCCTGTCCAAAAATTTTGCCAGGCAGGATCGTCCTATGAGCGATACCCGGTCTTTTATCCATATCTTTCTGATCGTGATCATTCCCGGTCTGGTCATCCTGATGCAGGGTGAAACCGGCTCCCTCCTTGTCATCATTTTTATGTTTGCGGTCATGATGTATTTCGCGAATGTATCCATGAAAACCCTGGGGATTCTTGGCGGATTAGCTGTAATCGGTATTGCTGCCCTGGCAGCTTTCGTTATCATTGCAGGTGTGGATGACTATCGTCTTAACCGGATTACCGGCTGGCTGAACCCTGCGGATTATTCTTCCTCCGATGCCTATCAGCAGACCATGTCCAAGATGACCATTGGTTCGGGCGGACTGACTGGTAACGGCATGTTCGTCACAGGTGCGATCACACAGCTGAATTATGTACCTGCGGACTGGACAGACTTCATTTACGCAACCATCGGTGAAACCTGGGGGTTCGTCGGCTGTATATCTGTGCTTCTCGGCTACATCCTGATTCTGCTCAGGATGCTGTACCTGGCCTGGTTTACAAGGGATAAATTCGGCAAACTCATTATCATCGGCGTAATGGGAATGCTTCTTTTCCATGTACTGGAGAACATAGCGATGACCCTCGGTCTTATGCCGATCACGGGTATACCGCTGCCTTTCCTTTCCTACGGCGGTTCCAACATGATGACAAACATGGGCGGCGTAGGCCTGGTGCTGAACGCGGTTAAAAACCGTTCCCTGAACGTGTCTGTCAACACTCCCCAGACCCTTTACAATCCCTACAGGATCCATAAAAACTTTAAAACCAGGGCTTACTGATTCTTTTCCTTTCCCGGGAGGTGATCAATATGGATACGAGGTTCAATGAGGATTACCTTGTACAGTCATCCCCTTACAGCGATGTGATGGATCATACTGTTCTGCCATGGTTGAAGGAACGCGCTGAAATCCGCATGCTTCCCGGTTATGACGGGCAGTCTCTGTACTGTGAAAGCTATCAGGCTGATAATCCGAAGGGAACCGTGCTCATTGTCCATGGTTTTACTGAAAACACCCTGAAGTATTCCGAACTGATCTGGTCCTTGCTGCATCTGCGCTTTTCTGTCATCGCCTATGATCAGCGGGGTCACGGCCGTTCCTGGCGTCCGGAGGGCCTTCCGGATCCTTCGGTAACCCATGTTGATCATTTTTCCGATTATGTCAATGACCTGCAGACTGTCTGTAATGCATACACCGAATCCATGCCGCGGCCCTGGTTTATCTTTGCCCATTCCATGGGCGGGGCTGTAGCGTCTCTCCTGCTGGAACAGGATCCGGATCTGTTCCGTGCCGCTGTTCTTTCCTCGCCCATGATCGCGCCCTCCACCCGGGGTATTCCGGTTTCGTTAGCTTCCGCTCTTTCTTTTCTGGCGGATAAAGCCGGAAAAGGAAAGAAAAACCCTTTCTTTATGAAACCATATGCCGGACCGGAGGATTTCGCCTCTTCCTGCGCTACAGATCCGGAACGGTTTGCCTGGTATGACCGTATCAAGGCCTCAGAACCCGCCTTCCGGAACAGTGTACCGTCTTACCGCTGGTCCCTGGAATCTCTTCGCGTTACCGGAAGAATTCTTGCCCCGGGGCAGCCTGAAAAAATCACCTGTCCTGTTCTGCTTTTTTCTGCCGGTATTGATCACAGCGTACTTCCAGGCCCCCAGAAAACTTTTATCAGCAGGATTCCCGGCGGACATCTGGTCCCTGTTCCCGACGCCCGTCATGAAATATACCGTTCTGTCAATCAGGTCCTTTTCCCCTGGTGGCATGAAGTGATCCTTTTCCTGGATCATCATCTTTCTGATCAGTTTACCGAAGGAGGCAGCCATTCATGAAAACAGGCAGATCATTTGCGGTGTTTTTTTCCATTATCATGCTCCTTTTTGTGCTGTTTATCGCCTGGTACCTTCCCGCCATCGGTGAGGTTCGTTTCCAGCTTGATGATGTTGGCAAAAGCCTGGAAACAAGCCGGGGACGTGAGCGGAAACAGCAGTATGAATACGATAAGGTTGTCGCGGCTATTCCCGAAGTTCAGGCCGAACTGGACAGTATCCTTCCCCTTTCAGAGTCAGCTGCAGAAGAGGTCAAAAAGCTGAGGGCGGAACGAAAACAGCTTCGGAACAAAAAAACGGAACTGGAAGCCGGCAAAAAAACAGATACCGCGGAAGGAGATCAGTCCCATGAATAAGAAACTGCGTCTGATCCTTTGTCTTGTTCTTGCTTTTGCCGTTCTTGTAATGATCATCTGCTCCGTTAATTATATCAGCCTGAACAAGCAACTTGCGGGCGTCCGTAACCAGGTTACGGAAAGCCAGAAAACCTGGGAAGGAATTGCCGCTGAAAAAGAAGCTCTTCAGCAGGACCTGAAAACACTTCAGAATGAGCTGAGGGAAGCAAAGCTGTCCCTGTCTGAATCTGAAGAAAGTTCGGAAAAAATCAAGTCGGAAATAGAAACACTTCAGAAAGAGATTGCGGAAATGGAAAAAGCGAAGCCGTAATACTGCTTCTGATTTCCCTTTCTATATGCGTAATGAATATATGCCGCTTTTTCCACCTGAAAAAGCGGTTTTTTCATTCTGTTGGAAAGATAAAAACTATTGACATCAGCCGTGGAGCGTGATATATTATCTGACGTTGTCCGGTTTGGTTCGCTGCCGGCGGATGACAAAGGGTTATCTGGGTGTGGCGCAGTTTGGTAGCGTGCTTGAATGGGGTTCAAGAGGCCGGAGGTTCGAATCCTCTCACCCAGACTTTCAGCTTCCTGCTTTGCAGGAAGCTGTTTTTTTGCTGCTTTAGCACTTTTCCTGAGCTTTGCCTCTTCCCTTTGATTCTTGTCATCCATGTTCTTCTGTTGTAAAATAATATAGTTATAAGTTTTTGAAAGGAAGATTCCCGATATGACGAAACTGGAAACATCCCTTCTGGAAATTCTCCGGGAAGACTGCCGTATCCCGCTTGAAAAACTGTCTGTTATGACCGGCGCTTCCCTGGAGGAAGTTGCACAGGCTGTTGAAGATCTTGAAAAGCGTAAAATCATCCTTCGTTACAGTCCCATGATCAACTGGGATAATACAGACCGCGAACGGGTGGAAGCGATGATCGAGGTTCGTGTTACGCCGCAGCGTGATATGGGATTTGATGCCATTGCCCGCAGGATCTATCGTTTTGACGAGGTAAAAAGCGTTTACCTGATGTCCGGGTCCTATGACCTGCTTGTGCTGGTGGAAGCCCGCACGCTGAAAGAACTGGCGGCTTTTGTCTCTGCCAAGCTGTCCCCTCTCGAAACCGTCACTGGTACTGCGACCAGTTTTGTCCTGAAAAGGTATAAAGAAGAGGGTGTTGTTTTCGATACGGATGATGCTGATCACAGGCTGGTGATTTCTCCGTGAACTACGATCGGTATTTAAACAGCCGTATTGCGGCTGTACCGCCCAGCGGAATTCGTCGTTTCTTTGATCTTGCCGCCTCTCGTAAAGACGCCATTTCATTGGGCGTGGGCGAGCCTGACTTTAAAACGCCTTATCAGTTTCGTGATGCCGCGATCAATTCACTCATTGACGGGCAGACACAGTATACCGGCAATCGCGGTCTCATTGAGCTGCGTCAGGAAATCTCCCTTTATCTTTCGGGAAGATATAATATTTCCTACTGTCCCGATTCTGAAATACTGGTCACTATCGGCGCATCAGAAGCAATAGATCTTGCTTTACGGGCCCTGATTTCAGACGGGGATGAAGTTCTGGTTCCTGATCCGAGCTATGTTTCCTATGCTCCCGGTGTCATTTTTGCCGGAGGTGTTCCGGTTCCTGTTGAGACCAGGCAGGAAGATGATTTCAGGTTAAAAGCTGAAATACTTGAAAAGAAGATCACCAGTAAATCAAAGCTTCTGATTCTTCCCTATCCCAACAATCCGACCGGTGCGATTATGGAACAGGAAGATCTCGAAGCTATTGCCAATGTTGTCCGTAAACATGATCTGCTTGTCATCTCCGATGAAATCTATTCGGAGCTGGTATATGACAATCATACCCATGTTGCTTTTGCGTCTGTACAGGACATGTTTGAACGGACCATCACCATCAATGGTTTCAGTAAATCCTTTGCCATGACCGGATGGCGCGTCGGATATGCATGCGGTCCTGATGAAATCATTACCGTCATGAACAAGATTCATCAGTATGCGATTATGTGCGCGCCTCGTCAGGGACAGGTAGCTGCCACCGCAGCACTGCGGATCGGCAGAGAAAACAATTATGAGTCCGTGCAGATCATGCGTGAAAGCTATGACCGCCGGAGAAGGCTGATGGTGGATGCTTTCCAGCGGATGGGTCTGGAATGCTTTGTGCCCTATGGAGCTTTTTATGTATTCCCGTCCATTCAGCGCACCGGTATGACCAGCGAAGAATTCTGCTCCGCTCTGCTGCAGGAAAAGAATGTGGCTGCGGTTCCCGGAAATGCCTTCGGCGCTTCCGGTGAAGGGCACATCCGCTGCTGCTACGCGACCGCCGTGGATAAGATTAATATTGCTTTGGAACGGATTGCAGATTTTATCTCCTCTTGTTCCTGATATTCTATGGAGGATTACCTGATGACGAACAAACGCGTTCTTTCCCTTTTTCTGGCTGTTCTTCTGCTGTTTCCGGCTTCGGCGCTGATGTCCGAAGAGGACGAGGATCTGAGCATTGAGGATATCATCGAAGTCGAAGACACGGATACTTTCCTGGATCAGCCTTCAGCTGACGGCTCCGTGACCATTACCGTCACCTGTACCGGTGATCTGACCATCGGCGGTGATAACCTCCACAAAAAAGGGAAAAAATTCTACGACATGCTCGAAAAGAACAACAAGGACATCAGCTTTACCATGGCCAATGTCAGGGATATATTCCGCAAGGATGATCTGACGCTGGTCAATTTCGAAGGAACTTTTACCAACAGCAAGTTCGTTCCGGATAATAAAAAGGGCAATCAGTTCATTTTCAATATAGATCCTGAATATGTTACTGTGCTCTCCGATAACAGCATAGAAGCCGTCAGTTTGGAAAACAACCATGTTATGGATCACGGACAGGATGGATATGACGAAACAAAAGAAGTGATCCGGAACGCCGGTGTTGTCTATTCCAATTCAGAAGAAATAGGGGTTATCAACGTCAAAGGCATTCAGATCGCCATGCTGAGCTACCTCTGTATCGACCGCTACGACAAGCCCGTCGGCGGGTATAATAACCTTTATGAGAAGGTAGCCGCTGATATCGCGGCCACAAAGGAAAAATATCCGATCGTGATCGTTTCCTTCCATTGGGGTATTGAAAAATATTACTATCCTACAGATAATCAGAAGAAAATGGGACGGCTTGCCGTTGACAGCGGCGCCGACCTTGTGATCGGCCATCACTCCCATCGCATGAATCCCATTGAGGAATACAACGGAGTATATATCTGTTATTCTCTTGGCAATTTCTGCTTTGCAGGCAATGATAAACCATCCGACATGAATTCCTATATCTTCCAGACCAGATTCAGGATTGACAAGTTCGGGGATATCAGCAATACCGGTTTCCGTATTATCCCGATCCGTATCACTTCCATGAAGGACAAAAACGATTATACGCCTACCCCTGTTACAGACGGAATGAAGATCGACGGGATCATCAACACATTGAAAGACAACGGCCGTAAATACCTGGATTATCCTGTGCCTGAATACCCGCTCGACTGGAAATAATGAGGAATCGATTATGCTGGCTTCTTTCCTGCTGGACACCTGCCTGAATGCCGGTATTGATTTTTTTACCGGCGTACCTGATTCCCTGCTCAAGGGACTCTGCAATGAATTATATGCCCGTTACGGTACCGGAACCGATACGCATATTGTCGCTCATAATGAAGGCGGAGCGATTGCTCTTTGTGCCGGACACTATCTCGCTTCCGGCAGACCCGGCCTGTGTTACATGCAGAACAGCGGTCTGGGCAATGCAGTCAATCCCCTTGCTTCGCTGATGGATCCGGATGTCTATGCCATCCCCTGCCTTCTTGTGATCGGCTGGCGCGGCGAACCCGGCGTCCATGATGAACCCCAGCATGTGAAGCAGGGCAAAATCACCCTGGGACAGCTTGATCTGATGGGGATTCCCTACAGGATCATCTCATCCGATACATCTGAAGAAGCCTTCCTTGCTGATTTTGAAGCCCTTGCGGCTGAAATGAAGCTTGGGAAAACCGCTGCCTTTGTTGTCAGGAAAGGCGCCCTGAAAGCTTCTTCCTCCCCTGCCTACGGCAATCTTTATACCATGACCAGGGAAAGCGCCGCAGCGGTTGTTCTGGCATCATCTTCACCTGATGATATCTTTGTCTCCACAACCGGGAAACTGTCCCGTGAAGTTTTTGAACTTCGCGAAGCCCGCGGTGAGGATCATTCCCGGGATTTCCTGACCGTTGGTTCCATGGGCCATGCAGGAATGATCGCCCTGCGGATCGCATCCGAAAAAGGAAACCGAAGGGTCTGGTGTCTGGACGGCGATGGAGCCTGCCTGATGCACCTTGGTGCTCTTCCGGTGATCGCCAGGCGTCTTCCTTCCAACCTTATCCATATTGTGATTAATAACGGCGCCCATGAAACCGTCGGAGGAATGCCTGTATGCTGCGGCTCCATGAATATCCCGGCGATCGCTTCCGCTGCCGGATATCCTGTTGTCCGCAGCGCAGATTCTGAAGAACAGCTGAGAACCGTTCTTTCTGAATGTCTCTCTTCCGCCCGGGGACCGGTGCTTATCGAAGTCAAATGTGCCTGCGGATCCCGTGAGGACCTCGGCCGGCCAACCACAACGCCGATCCAGAACCGTGACGCTTTTATGGCTAACATCCGGTAATTGTTACAAAAATTTCATATTTTTGACCACAACATGTAGTGTAAACATGTTGACCTGAATCGTATATTTAGATATGATATACAGGAAAAAGATTCAGGATAGGGGGGATATGGAATGATTGCCGGTTATGGCAGCAAACCTGTTTTTCAGTATAAATTCCGTCCCCTGATGCAGGATCAGCGTGTAATGGACGGCGGTTTCTGTGTGATCCTCTATGAAAACCGTATTCTGTCCTTCAGCACCTACGATGTACGCGGACAGTTCATGGATGAGCTTTGTTTCTCCCTTCCCGTCCGTGTTATTCAGTGTTTTTACGGTCTCCTGCGAAACGCTTCAAGCTGGCTCGGTGATACTCCCTGTGATCTTCGCGGCGCCAGCGTGACGCCTTATGCCTCCTCTTTTGCCTTCGATGGTTATGATCCCATCCGTGTATGGGGCATCAATGATCTCCTTTGCCAGCCCGCCGGTTCACAGGCCGGTTTCTTTACCCGTCATCTGTATGTTCTTTTTGAGGATGTTGCCAACCTCTTTGCGGAAAACGGAGTAAGGATGACTCTGGACGGTTTTACCTGGGATACGGAAAAGATCCGTCCCTTCCGGAAAGGCCAGCTGTATTCTTCCGGAAGGCAAAATGTTATCTGAGATAGAACAGCGTGCCGGATGGCACGCTTTTTTGAAGGGATGAAAACTCTGCGTATGATAAAAGAAAAATACGAATCCTGGCTCCATTGTCCCGCTATGCCTGCGGAACTGCTTTCTCTGCTCCGCGATATGGATGAAGCTTCCATGCGGGAATGTTTTTATCGTAACCTTGCCTTCGGAACGGGCGGGCTTCGCGGTATCCTGGGAGCCGGCACAAACCGTATGAATCTGTTTACGGTCATGAAAGCTACCCGCGGACTGGGCGCTTATCTTCTGGAAACCTGTGCAGATCCTTCCTGTGCTGTCAGCTATGACAGCCGGATCCACTCACAGGATTTTGCCGAGCTTACAGCCGCAGTTCTGGCGGATATGGGCATCACTGTCTGGCTTTATCCGGCGCTCATGCCAACCCCCATGCTCAGCTTTGCTGTGCGTCGTCTTTCCGCCTCTGCCGGTGTGATGGTCACCGCTTCCCATAATCCTGCCCGGTTTAACGGCTATAAAGTTTATGGTGCCGATGGCTGCCAGATCACGCTGGAAGCCGCTGAAAAGATCCAGAAAAGCATTGATATGCAGCCTGATCTGGCTGATACGCTCCCCTCTTTCTCCCGCTGGCTTTCCACCGGCAGG
>JAEEGL010390162.1_pt1 | contig 10985 bp, 7 predicted proteins | sample 9134231 | NCBI WGS metagenome assembly JAEEGL01 (sample SAMN16246548, study PRJNA631951) | gut metagenome | biome: gut microbiome; feature: rumen; material: fiber-attached | host: Bos | place: Iran: Karaj | collected 2018-10 | reverse complement strand
TTGAATATGTTATCTACTGACATCTATAACAAATATGCTGACGAATTAGGTCAATTTGTTTCTGATGATGAACTTGCTGCAGCCTTAGAAACTGTTAACAAGCAAATTGCAAAAGCTCAATATCTGGCTCAAGCTTCTGATTTTGGCAAACAAATTGCTGCAGAAATACTTGCATTCGGTAATATTTCTGAACCTACCGAAGAACAAACAAATGCTCACAATGCTCTTATGTCTGAGATGGAAACAGCATATTATGAAGCATTAGGAAACATTGACGCAATTGAATAATAAAATAAGAATTTCAAAAACCGGACTAATTAGTCCGGTTTTTTTATTTATAAACACAATAAAAAAGCTCCGTTATGGAGCATGCTTTAAAAGGAATAGGTATAGTGTAAGTAAGGTAAGGTAAGTTTAATATATCTCGTGTTTTGATTGTTTGCGTATGTCTTATGTATATATAAAGTATATATCAAATTCAAAATTGCAGAAAACGAGGATTTTGTTACAAAAATTAATATTAATGTAAAAGTCAATAAACAAAAGGAATACAGAAATCTCTAAACAAAGTTTAAAATTAATTGATTAGAAAAAGTATTATAAGTATCAATAATACTAAAGAAAACTGTTAAAATTTAGCCAATAATTTGTATTTATAGTAAAATACAGATATGGCTAAATTTCACATTATATTTAAAGAAACAGCGACATATCGTTTCTATAGACTCTTCATTAAACAGATGAATGAATTTATGGAAACCATTGGCAACATTACTCTAAGACTAATTGAAGCATTAAAATACATTTTAACATTTCAGTTCAAGCTTTCAGAAGTAATCGAACAGTCAAAACGTTTCGCAATAGACTCTTTGCCGATTACACTGACTATTGTAGCTATGACAGCAATAATTGTATCAATTCAGGTTGCACCTGAAATGGTTAAGCAGGGAGGGAAAGACTACATAGGAATGTTAGTTGCACTAACCATAGTAAGAGAAATAGGTGCAATAATGTCAGGTTTTGCAATAATATCGATGATAGGTTCGGCTTTTGCTTCCGAGATTGCAACAATGAAAGTAACAGACCAAATAGATGCGCTAAAAGTATTAAAAGTTTCGCCTATAAAATACCTATTTGTTCCAAGAATACTTGCAGGGACAATAATGATGCCTTTTATTGTAACAATATCATCAGTTGTCGGAATATTCTGCGGAGGCTTAACCGCTCAATTGACTTCACCTGAAGTCAGCGGATTATGCTATTACACATCAGTTTGGCATGGTCTATACATTAGGGACATAAATATAGCACTTATAAAAGCATCATGCTTTGGTGGTGCAATAGCTTTAGTCAGTTCAAGCTGTGGATACGAAGCTCAAAACGGTGCTAAAGGTGTTGGTATTGCAACAACAAAAGCAGTAGTCTGGTCGTTTGTTACGATTGTTATAATAGACTACTTCTTTGCAATGTTTTTCTATTTTTAAACAACAGAGGTTAAAATGACAATTACAATTGAAAATTTAACTAAAATATACGACGGAAGAAAAGTACTTGATGACATTTCTTTCAAGGTTAATGACGGCGAAATACTTGCAGTCATAGGTTTTTCTGGTTCAGGCAAAAGCACCATTTTAAAATTAATTTCAGGTCTTATTGAAGCAGACAGCGGAGTAATCAAAGTTGATGACGGTGATATTGCTATGGTTTTCCAATATTCTGCACTTTTTGATTCTTTGAATGTATTTGATAATATTGCATTTGCACTTCACGAAAGGAAAGAATTCAGAAAGAAATATACACCACAGCAGATTAAAGATTTAGTAGCAAAAAGTCTTGAGATTGTTGGATTACCTGGAATTGAAGAAAAATTTCCACATGAACTTTCTGGAGGCATGCAAAAAAGAGTCAGCCTAGCGAGAGCAATCATAACCGGACCAAAGTATATTTTATACGATGAACCGACAGCAGGTCTTGATCCGATTGCTTCAACGGTCATTGAAAACTATATTTTGAGATTAAGCGAAGACACAAAGGCAACATCAATTGTTGTCACACACCAGATGTCAACAATAAGACGCTGTGCCGACAGAATAATTATGCTATATAACGGAAAGATTGTATTTGAAGGTAAACCTGATGACTTAATCAGACAGGATAACCCCTACACGAAGCAATTCGTCACAGGTTCGACAGAGGGACCGATGAAAATTACCGCTTCAAGTTTTTAAGTTTTTGTTGTAAAATTAAATAAAAAAGGGAATATATGAAATTTTCTTCATCATTTAAAGTAGGATTATTGGCGATATGTGCCATTATTATATTAATTTTCACAGTAATGTGGGTAAAAGGACGTACACTATCAACAAGTGAACGTTTGACTGTTGATTTCCGTGATATTAACGGTATGAGAACAGGAAGCGGTGTCCAGATGATGGGAGTCAGAATAGGTCAGGTAGAAGAATTAACACCTATTATGGATGGAGCAAATAGCCGTGTTGCTGTTAAATTTGTAATCACAGAACCCAATATTAACATTCCGAGAGCTTCAACAATTTCAATTCAGCAATCAGGTATTATTGGAGAACAGTTCCTTGAAATAACTCCCCCGAAAGAAAGAGTTTTATATGTTCCGGTAACTCCAAATTCTTTAGTATTACACGCAAATGACAAAGTTCAGATGAAACTTGATAAAGAATATCATGACGTAGGAACTGTTAAGAATGTCGAGATTGTTGAAAAAGCTTCTATTCCAAAGATTGAACAAGAAGACATAAATACAAAAATGGCTTATAAAGTCACATATATTATTGATTTACCAGGCTTAATTATTCCAGATATGATTAAAGGTAAAATTGTCAAAGATGATAAGAATGAAAAATTCAGGATTTCGCCGTTGGAAAACATTGAAATACCTTACCCTATAACGACTTCAAACTTCACAGTAATTGAACCATTAAGAATTGCAGACTTTATGGAAATTCAATACAGAAGTGCAGCAGCTCTTGTTAAAACGAATGAAAGATTGGCTCTTTTGCTCTCTGACGACGTTATTTCAGACCTTCAGCAAACAGCAGTCAATATAAATGAACTGACAGAAAGGGCTAACGTAACAATTTCAAAGGCAGAAGAACTAATTGATGTTTCAAAAGAAGAATTAATTGAACTTTCAAATCAGGCAAATCTTTTAGCTGACAAGATGATGACATTAACTGATAATCTTAATAAAATTGCCGGAGATGAGGATTTCATCAAGAGTATCTCAAATACTGCCGATTCAGTTCAGAAATTAGCTGATGATGTCACTGATTTGCTTGACAGCGATACAACAAAAGCTACACTTCAGAATATCAACATAACAGCAAAGAATATTGCAGAATTATCCAGCTATGTCAACGATATGTCAAAAGATACAGGACTCAAAAATCAAATCAAACAATCAGTTGAAAAGCTTAACACTGCAATGGATAAATTAATTATCACGCTTGATACTGTAAACTATGCAGCAGGTGATGAAGAACAATTAAAGAAAACCGTTGATGATATCAGCGCTACTTCAGAAAATATGAAAAAATTCTCTGAAAAATTAAATAAGAGATTTTTGTTATTCAGACTGATGTTTTAGGGGAAAATGAAGCTTTTTATCTCAAAATTACATTATAAAACTCAAAGGAACTTATTTGAAAATATCATTTTATTATTGCTAAAATTTGTTTCTATGTTTTATGGAATATGTGTTTTTATCAGAAATAAGCTATATGATTTTAAGATTTTAAAAAGCTATACGCCTAAAGCACTTACGGTTTCTGTCGGGAACCTGACAACAGGCGGAGTTGGAAAAACGCCTGTCGTATCAGAGATTGCGAACTATTATTCAAAGAATAATAAAAAAACTGCAATTCTTTCAAGAGGATATGGCGGTCAATTGGACAATAAGAAACCTAATATAATTTCAAAAGGTGAAGGTCCTTTATATAGTGCAAAAGAATCAGGAGATGAACCGTTTTGGCTCAGTGAAAATTCTCTTTCTTCACTTGTTATAACCTGTTCAAACAGAGTTTTAGCAGCAAAAACAGCAGTTGAAGAATTTGGAGCAGATATTTTAGTTCTTGATGACGGTTATCAGCACAGAAAACTAAACAGAAACATCAACTGTATGCTCGTTGATGCCAAAAACAAATTCGGAAACAATTGTCTTCTACCTGCCGGACCTTTAAGAGAAGGTTTTCAGGGAGTAAAGAGAGCAGACAAAATAATTGTTGTGAATAAATCATTTGACGATAAAGATGCACTAAAATATTGCGATGAATTAAAAGAGCGTTTCAAAAAGCCTGTCTTCTTATGTAAAATGGTACCTGAAGTCGTTTATAATGTTGCGGATAAAAGTATTTTACCCAAAGGTTCAAGAGCAATAGCATTTTCTGCAATAGGACAGCCTAAAGACTTTTATGCATTTTTACAAAATGATTATAAGATTCCGGCAGTTGTCGATTTTGAAGACCACTATTCTTATGAAGAATCAGATATAGAAAGATTAGTCAAAATCGCAAGGAGAGAAAAGATTGCAAATTTAATTACAACGGAAAAAGATGCGGTTAAAATTGCAGCTGTGGTTGACGTTAAAAATCTGCCTGTCGGATTATATGCCCTTAAATTAAGAGCAGTATTAGATTTAGAGGATATTTTAAATGGCTGAAAAAATACTTGTCGTAAGATACCGTTTTATAGGGGATATGATTTTAACAGTACCTTTCTTGAGAAATTTAAGAAGAAAATATCCTTATGCACAAATTGATATGCTCGTAGCGCCAAACTCCTATGAAGTTATCTCAGAATGTCCTTACGTCAATAATTTCATAATCTTTGACACTACAAGAAAACACAAGTACGAAACATCAGTAGAAAAGAAAAAATCATTCTGGAGTTATGTTTCAGAGTTAAAAGCAAAAAAATATGATAAGGCATACGTTTTAAAACGCTCATTTTCAAGCGCCCTGCTTTGCTTTTTAGCAGGTATTAAAGAGCGAATAGGTTATGATACTGAGGGAAGAGGCTTTCTTCTTACAAAAAGAGTTAAATATGACACAAAAAAGCACGAATCTCAATGTTTTCTTGATGTTCTAAGGGAAGAGAATTTTGAGACAGATGACGGCAGACTTGAAAACTGGATTAAAAACGAAACAACAGAAAAAGTAGAAAACATTTTAAAAGAAAACAGTATAAATAAAGAGGATTGCAAAGCTGTCATTCACGCAACTGCAACGAACTCAAAGAAGTTATGGAGTGAAGACAATTTTGCACATTTAATCAAATACCTTGACGGTTTAAATATAAAAATTATCCATATTGGTGCTAAAAGCGATAGAGAAGTTTATGAGAGAATTTATTCAAAAACGGGAGAACTGAACAATAAACCACTCAATTTATGCGGAGAACTTTCACTTCAGGAGAGTTTAGCACTTTTAAAAGAAGTTAATTTTATAGTCGGAAACGACTCAGGAAATCTTCATATGGCTGCTTCGGTTGGAACAAAAGTTGTCGGTATTTATGGTGCTATGCCGGTTTCAAAATGGGGAGCATTAGGAGACGGAAATAAACTTTTAACAGGAAAAGTTCCCTGTGCACCATGCAATAAAAGAGGGGAATGCACAAACAACCTCATTTGCCTCAATTCAATAACCGTTAAGCAGGTTATTGAAGCAATAGATGAAATAATTAATTCAGAAAGCGCAAAACAAAAATGAAAAAATGGTTTTTGAAAAAGATTTACGGAAGAATTATAAACAGAATTTTTAATCCCTTTTTCGGAATTAATTTAAAACCTATGCCTTTTGAACTTCAAAAGACAGACAAATGTCTTATTATTGCGCCCCATCCTGATGATGAGAGTATAGGTTGCGGAGGAATATTAAATCTTCACCCCGAAAATTTTGATGTTGTCTGCCTGACTTCACCCTCAAAAGAGAGGAAGGAAGAATTTAAAGCTGCAATGGAATTTGCAGGAATTAAAAATTTTCAAATGTACGATTTAGAAGATAAACATATAATAGATGGATATGATAAATTTAAAGTTATAAACATCTCGAATTACGACTATATACTAATTCCCTATGTTTTTGACCAACACAAAGACCATAAAGCAGTAAGTTTACTACTTGAGAAACATCTAAAAAGTGCAAAACACAAAAAAAATCTAAAAATTGTTTATTATGAGGTCTGGTCTGCAATGAGCCTGCCACAATACTTTGTAGATATTTCAAAAGTTGCACAGAAAAAAGCGGAAATGATTAATCTTCATAAATCTCAGATTGCAACAAAAGACTATGCACAAAAGATTTTAGGCTTAAATTCCTATAGAGGTCTTTTAAAAAATATTGATTATGTTGAAAGCTTCAGCGTTTTAAATACAAATGAATTTTCTCAAATAATGGCAAATTTGAAATGGGACGACTAATTTTTATATAACAAGTAAAACTCTGTAAACTATAAAGGCAACAACCCAAGCAATCGAGCATTGAAGAAGAACTACTCCAAAAGCATATCTTTTTCCGAGCTCTCTGCTGACTGTCGCAATAGATGCAACACAAGGGGTATAAAGCAGACAGAATATTAAAAATACAAATGCAGTTATATGGTTAAACATCAAAGGAAGTGATTGAACACCACCATCTGCTAATACACTCAAAGTACTTATAACACTTTCTTTAGCCATAAAACCTGTGATAAATGCTGTTGAAATTCTCCAATCGGAAATTCCGAGAGGCTCAAAAATCGGAGTAATAAAACTTCCCAAATGAGCGAGCAAGCTATGAGCAGAGTCTTCAACAAGGTAGAGCCTTGAATCAAATGACTGCAAAAACCAGATGATAATTGCCGCAAAGAAAATTATTGTGAAAGCCTTAGTTACAAACCCTTTTGCTTTATTATAAATTAATCTCATTACATTTTGAGCAGAAGGCATTCTGTAGTTTGGAAGTTCCATAACAAAAGGAACCGGATTACCTTTAAAGAAGAAAATTTTGAGCATAAAAGCAAAAATTATCCCGACAATGACTCCGATTAAATAAAGAGAAACAATAATAAACCATTGTTTTTCAACAAAAAATGCGGCGGCAAAAAGAGTGTATATAGGAAGTTTAGCACTACAGCTCATAAAGGGAACAAGTAAAATAGTCATTTTTCTGTCTCTTTCAGATGGCATTGTTCTTGATGCCATAATCGCAGGAACACTGCAACCAAAACCTATCAGCATCGGAACAAAACTTCTTCCTGAAAGACCGATTTTTCTTAAAAGTTTATCCATTACAAACGCAACTCTTGCCATATATCCGCTATCCTCAAGCAAGGAGAGGAAAAAGAATAAAACAACGATTATGGGCAAGAAGCTTAAAACACTGCCAACACCAGCGAATACACCACCAATGATTAACGAATGAACTGTGGGATTCATACCATATGAGGTCAGAGCATTATCAACTAATTGAGTAAACGCATCTATCCAGCCTGACAGCTCGCTTGAAAGCCAAGCTCCAAAAGGTCCGAAAGTCATATAGAAAATAAATGCGATTATTATTAAAAACGCAGGAAATGCTGTATATTTACCGGTTAAAATCTTATCAATTCTGGTTGAAAGGATATACCCTTCACTCTCGCCCTGTCTGAATACGCAGCGTGAGCATATATCTTCAATAAAACTAAATCTCATATCGATTAAAGCTGACTGAGAATCAAGTCCTGTTTCGGTTTCCATTTGAGAGACAATTTGTTTAAATGTTGCAATCTCGTTTTTATCCAAATTAAGCATATTTAAAACGAGCAAATCGCCTTCGGCAAGCTTAGTAGCAGCAAAGCGCAAAGGGAGTTTGCAAAGTGTTGCATGGTCTTCAATTAAGTGCTGCATAGAATGAATGGCTCTGTGGACTGCACTGCCTTTTCCCTCTGAAGAACAAAAGTCGTTCTTATTCGGTCTTTCATCGTATTGTGCAACATTCACAATGTGGTCTAAAAGTTCATCAATACCTTCATTCTTTAAGGCTGAAATAGGAACAACAGGGACTCCGAGTTCATGTTCAAGAAGGTTAATGTCAATGCTTCCGCCATTTTCTCGGACCTCATCAATAAGATTTAAAGCAATAACCATTGGGATATCGAGCTCGATCAACTGCATTGTCAAAAGAAGATTACGCTCAATATTAGTTGCATCTACAATGTTTATAATGCCGTCAGGCTTATCCTGAAGAAGATAGTTTCTTGTGACAATTTCCTCATGGTTATATGGTGATAGAGAATAAATTCCGGGAAGGTCAGTAATCGTTATACCGCTTTTATTCAAAACTTCACCATCTGTGCGGTCAACAGTGACACCGGGAAAGTTTCCGACGTGCTGATGAGCACCTGTTAAACGGTTAAAAAGAGTTGTTTTACCACAGTTTTGATTTCCGATTAAAGCTAATTTAATATTTGTTTTTACCTGAGTTTTTTTTCGATTTTGTAATTCATAACTCTGAGTTTCACCTTTTTGAGAGTGCTGAACTTCGGAAGTCGTTTTTTGACGTTCTATTTTCTTTGGCTCGTGTATATCTGAAATGAAAATTTTCGAGGCATCTGCTTTTCTTAATGTTAAAACATACCCTCTGACTCTAAATTCAAGAGGGTCACCAAAGGGTGCTGTTTTTAGCAGAACAATTTCAGCTCCCGGTGTTAACCCCATGTCAAGGATATGTTTCTTGAGTGCCTTATCTTCAGAAAAAACTCCCCTGATATACGCCGCCTTTTTAAGCGGGAGTTTATCAAGAGTAAGTTTTTCTATAGTTTCAGCCGTCATTATAATTCCTACTTAACTACTATATTTACCAATTTTCCGGGAACTACAATAACTTTTACGACCTGTTTACCTTCAAGAAGTCCTTTAATTTTCTCACTGCCTAAAGCGATTTTTTCAAGTTCTTCTTTTGAGGTATCTGCATCAACTTCAATTTTATCTTTTACCTTGCCGTTTATCTGAGCAACAAGGGTAATTGAACCTGATTTAGCAAGGTTTTCATCATATTCACACCATTTAGTTTCGTGGATTGAAGTTTTACCGCCATAAGCAGAATAGATTTCTTCAGCTAAATGAGGGACAACAGGAGCTAGAAGTGTGAGCAGAGAAAGAAGTGCAAAACTCAATACATTCTTGTCTTCTTCACTGTATTCCGCCTTTGCGTTTGTATATTCATATAAAACATTTACAAATTCACGATATTTTGAAATAACAGTGTTAAACTGAAATTCATGTGAAATATCGTTTGAAATTTTCTTAATTGCCATATGAACTTCACGCACAAGCTTGTTATTTTCTTTTGAAAGTGTTGAAATGTCAGGCACTTTATAGTCAAAAATAACATTATTCTGCATAGATGCATAAAGTCTCCAAACTCTGTTTAAGAATTTGTAGCAGCCTTCAACACCTGCATCTGACCAGTCAAAATCTCTTTCCGGGGGTGAATCAGACAGAATGAATAAGCGGGCAGTATCAGCACCATAGTTAGCAAAGATTTCATCAGGATCAACAGTATTCCCCTTAGATTTTGACATCTTAGAACCGTCTTTTAAAACCATACCCTGAGTTAAAAGGTTTTTAAAGGGTTCATCAAAATCTACAAATCCCATATCTTTAAGAGCTTTTGTGAAAAATCTTGAATAAAGGAGGTGAAGAATTGCGTGTTCAATACCTCCAACATACTGATCAACCGGAAGCCATTTATTAACGAGTTCTTTACTGAACGGCATTTCTGAATTTTTAGGATCAGCATACCTCATATAATACCAGCTTGAGCAAACGAAGGTATCCATAGTATCCGTTTCACGTCTTGCTTTACCGCCGCAAACAGGGCAGGTAGTTTCAGCAAATGTTGGAGAAGTACAGACAGGCGATTTCCCGACAACGGAAAAATCAACATCTTCAGGAAGAAGGACAGGTAAATCTTTTTCAGGAACAGGCTGAATACCGCATTTTTCACAGTAAACAACAGGAATAGGAGCACCCCAGTACCTCTGACGCGAAATTAACCAGTCACGAAGTCTGTATTGTACTTTTTTCTTACCAAAACCTTCTCTTTCAGCTTTTTCAACAATTAATTTTTTAACTTCCAAACTACTCTTACCGTTAAATTCCTGAGAATTAATCATTACGCCAGGTTGAACATAAAGTTCAGGAGTTTCATCAGTATTTTCAGGTTTAATAACAACTTTAATTGGAAGATTATATTTTTTAGCAAATGCATAGTCTCTTTCATCGTGAGCAGGAACTGCCATAACTGCACCTGTTCCATATTCAGCAAGAGCATAATCAGCAGTCCAAACAGGGCATTCATCACCTGTGAACGGGTTGATGAAATAAGTTCCTAAAGGGACACCTGTTTTGACACGTTCAGTTGAAAGTCTTTCGATTTCAGTCATTCTGCGTGCATTTTGTCTGTATTCTTCAACTTTTGCTTTATTTTCTGGAGTTGTCAGAAGTTCAATATCTTTATATTCCGGAGCAACAACAAGATATGTAATCCCATAGACGGTATCAGGTCTTGTTGTATAAACAGGAATTTCAACTCCGTCCATACCTTTGACTTTAAATCTTAATATTGCACCTTCCGAGCGGTCAATCCAGTTATTCTGCATGATTTTTACACTGTCAGGCCAACCTTCAAGTTTTTTGATATCATCAAGGAGGGTTTGAGCGTAATCTGTTATTTTAAAGAACCATTGAGAAAGATATTTTTTCTCAACAACACTGTCACATCTCCAGCATTTTCCGTCAATTACCTGTTCATTAGCGAGAACAGTACCGCAGGAATTACACCAGTTTACGGCAGCTTCTTTCTTATATGCCAATCCTTTTTTATAGAATTGAAGGAAAAGCCATTGAGTCCACTTATCATATTCAGGAGTGCAGGTAGCAACTTCTCTGTCCCAGTCATAAGTTAAGCCCATCATTTTGAGCTGTTTCTTCA
>JAEEGL010289478.1_pt1 | contig 10985 bp, 8 predicted proteins | sample 9134231 | NCBI WGS metagenome assembly JAEEGL01 (sample SAMN16246548, study PRJNA631951) | gut metagenome | biome: gut microbiome; feature: rumen; material: fiber-attached | host: Bos | place: Iran: Karaj | collected 2018-10 | reverse complement strand
CGGAGGCGTGGGTGTTGGATCGCTTTTTAGTATTTCATATTTTTTGTTGTACAATCTGATCTTTGTGGTACTGGGGTTCGGAGTATTTCCGGTTATTATGTTATTATGCACCATCAAAAGGCAGGATGCCAGAGACAGATTCCTGACAGTGTTTTTGGCATCAGCGGTACTGTTTGCTATGGGGGCCGTGGCCTTCCTCATCAACAGAGGTGAGACTGCTGATGGTTTCAGCACGAGAGTTCATTTGCGTTATGTAGAGCCTCTTATATTGCCAACGCTTGTTTTGTTTATCTCTGTGATGAGCAAATACGGCGCTTACATTAAGAACAGCAAAAATCTTATAATCATTGCTCATACCATATATTTTGCAATCTTTGTGAGCATTGCTTTCACGTTTGATTTCGGCAGCATGGTGGACGATACTGTGATCCGTCTGTACCAGAAGATCTCGGTTGCCATGGACGAAGTATCTATGGCCATGACAGGAGGCAATATCTTTTCATTGCTGTTCCGTATCGTGATAGTGGCTGTTTTTGCATGCATACTGGCTTTGCTGTATAAAAAAGAAAAACTGTTTATGCCGGTGGCGTATGCTTGCTTTGCTATTCTGATGATTTCGAATTTCATATGTTCATACACCACCTTCAGAAGGTCTTATGAGATGGACGAGAGTACGGTGAGACTTTATGACGAGACTGCTGATTATCTGGGTACGCTGAATGGTAATATTTTGATAGCTTCGACGGATCTATATATTCAGAGGGGATATGACAGTTTCCTGGATTTGGATGATCTGTTCTGTACTTCTATGAGATCTATATTTATCAAATTTTGTTCAACTGAGACTACGGAGCAGCATCTGGTGATCGATCTAAATGAGGACGGTATTTTCGCCAACTATCCCAGTTATGATGACGAATATGAGGACCTGAACACTATATCGTATGTAATATTAAAAGATGATGAGACAATAGCATTCGATGCAGACCGCATAGCCGGATTCCCGCTGGAAGAATTGGGCTTTTCTCTTTACCGCCTTGTGGATGATACCAAACTCTGCCTGAAGTTCAACGCCTGGGATCAGATGACGGACAAGGAAAAAGAAAACTACGAGTTTTTCAAAACGCTGATGCAGGGCGAAACAACAGTTGAATGACACAACACAAAAAGCATATGAAAACGACAGAAAAGTCAGGGATCAATCGAATTAGGGCAGTGACGAGCAATATGTTCTGGAGGTTCGCAGAGCGTATCCTGGCGCAGTTTGTGGGATTCGTTGTTGCGATAATCCTGGCGCGGATATTGGATCCCGGGGCATACGGTACGGTTGCGTTGATGATGGTATTTATCAATATCCTGCAGGTGTTCGTGGACAGTGGATTGGGAAATGCCCTGATCCAAAAGAAAGATGCGGATGATATAGACTTCTCAACGGTATTTTTCGTTAATATATTTTTTTGCCTGTTAATGTATGGCATCCTGTTCGTTGCATCACCAACGATCGCAAATTTTTATGATGATCCGACGCTGGTGCCGTATATCAGGGTGTTGGGGATCATAATACTGATATCGGGCATAAAAAACGTTCAGCAGGCGTATGTTTCAAGGCATTTGCTGTTCAGGAAATTCTTTTTTGCCACATTGAGCGGAACGGTTACCGCAGGTGTGATAGGTATTTTGATGGCGTTGAATGGTGCGGGTGTTTGGGCACTGGTAGCACAACAGCTCATCAATCTTTCGATCGATACAACGATATTGTGGATCACGGTGAAATGGAGACCGGTAAGAAAATTTAGTTTTGACAGACTGAAAGCGTTGTTCGGATACGGATGGAAGCTGTTGGCTTCTTCGCTTTTGGATACGGGTTATAACGAACTGCGAAAGCTGCTCATAGGAAAGATGTACACGTCGGCGGATCTGGCATTTTATGACCAGGGAGATAAACTGCCGGGGGTCATGATCACAAACTTAAACACCTCAATCGATTCGGTATTACTGCCGGTGATGTCTCGGGAGCAGGACGACATCGAGAGAGTGCGTTCTATGTTGAGACGGTCGGTACGAGTCAGTATTTATCTGGTTGCGCCGTTTGTTGTCTGGCTGGCTGCCATAGCAGAACCTCTGGTGCGGGTCATGTTGACTGAAAAGTGGCTGCATACTGTGTTTTTTATCCGTGTTTTTTGTTTCAGTTATCTGTTTTTTCCGATTCATAATGCAAACCTAAACGCAATGAAAGCGCTGGGCAGAAGTGATCTTTTTTTGTATTTGGAAATAATTAGAAAGGTCATCGGAGTAGCTTTTTTGTTGTTTTCGTTAAGGTTTGGCGTAGAAGCAGTCGCTTGCAGTATGTTGATTGTATCTATAATAAGCATGTTTATCAACGGCTGGCCTAACAGAAAGCTTTTGGGATACGGATGCCTTGCGCAGATAAGAGATATTTTGCCGGAACTTTTGGTTGCGCTCTTTACGGGCATGTGTATCGGTTTAATAAGTTATACAGACATTCCGGAGATACTGCAACTGGTTGTTTCGGTTGTGGGAGGACTGGCGGTTTACATCGGGTTATCAAGGCTTTTTAAGTTGGACAGCTTTATGTATTTGCGGTCTGTGGCGAAGGGCTATATTGCAAAAACTAAAAGGCAGGATTGAGCTTTTCGGTGTATGATTGATTATTTTGCGTAAAGAACCGGTAAAAACGGTTAGGGGAGTTCAATGGAAAAGATACTTATAACGGGTGGCTCGGGATTTATCGGTACAAACCTCATAGAGGTTCTAAAAGATGAATATGAAATCCTTAACATCGATATTGAGAAGCCGAAAATCACAGCACATGAAAAATATTGGAAAAAAACAGATATTAACGATTTCGATGCATTGAGAAATGAGATGCTGTTGTTTGAACCGGATTATATATTGCATATTGCTGCACGGTGTGATCTTAAAGGTGAGAGCGTAGAAGATTACAAGACGAATTCTCTGGGAACCCAAAATGTTTTGCAGATTACCAAGGAAGTGGGTACGGTTAAAAAAATCATAGTAACAAGCTCTATGTTGGTATGTTATCCCGGCTATATTCCAAAAGACGAAAAGGATTATGCTCCTAAAACCATATACGGCGAGAGTAAGGTTTTGACCGAACAGGCGGCCTGGCAGGCAGGACTGGAATGTGACTGGGCAATAGTCAGGCCTACATCGATATGGGGACCCTGGTTCGGTGAGCCGTATTATGATTTCTTTAAGATGATAATGAATAAAAGATATATTCATATCGGAAAAAATGATAGTCTTATGACTTACGGATTTGTCGGAAATGTTGTAAGAGAGTATTTAGGTATCCTGCGGGCCGACACAAGAGAATCTGCGAAAGTTTTCTATCTGGGTGACTATGAACCGCTGAATGTTGAAAAATGGGCGGATTATGTTGCCGGGGAAGTTAATATAAAGATTCCGACATGCCCGAGATGGCTGATAGATACAGCAGCAAAGATCGGAGATGTACTTTCGGCTATAGGGATTTCTTTCCCACTTACCTCCTTCAGGCTTAGAAATATGACGACCGATAATGTATTTGATCTTTCGTATACAATGGAAGTATGTGGCAATGAAGGTCATACGGATATACAGACCGGAGTGAAAAAAACAGTGGAATGGATGCTGAAAAAATAGTTTCGATAATAACAGTAAATTACAATAATCTGGAAAACCTGAAAAAATCGTTGAAGTCACTGATGTCGCAGACGTATCCGAGGATTGAGAGCATAATAGTGGACGGTGGCTCGACAGATGGGAGCGTGGACTATATAAAACAGTTCGCGCATGAATTTGCGGAGAACGGAGATCGTACATGCAAGTGGGTATCCGAACCGGATGAGGGTCTTTACTATGCTTTGAACAAAGGTATAGAGATGGCTACAGGTGATATCGTGGGATGCCTGTGGGATGAGTATTGCTCAGTTGAATCTCTGCAGAAACTCGTTTGCCAAATGGAATCGGAAGATGCTGACGGTGTTCACGGCGATCTGGTTTATGTTGATGAAAACGGTAAGGTTGTGAGAGACTGGAAGACCGGAAGAGGAACTATTAAAGGCGGATGGATGCCGGGACATCCGACTTTGCTTCTGAAAAAAGAAGTGTATGATAAATACGGATCATATGACACGAGCTACGTTTCGGCTGCAGACTATGAGTTCATGGTCAGAAGCCTGACGGATGAAAGTGTTAAGATTGCCTATTTGCCGGAGAGGGTCATAAGAATGGCTTATGGCGGTCTAAGTACGTCAAGTAAGAAAGCTTATATGAGGTCAATACTTGAATCTCACAAAGCGCTTGCAAAAAATAAGGTTAGATTTCCATGGCTTGTAATATTTAAGAGGATATTGAAGACAATAGGGCAGTTTTAGAGAATATTGTTTTTATGATTATAAGCGGGCTTGTTTTCATAGTTTTAAGCCTGCTTTTTTATTGAGTTCAAATGGAAAATATATTGACAAATATAGTTTAATGTTATAAAAGATAAATAAAAGTATAAAAAGTATAAAAGAAAACTTAAAGTATAAAAAGTATAAAAGAAAAACAAAAGTATAAAAAGTATAAATCAGGAGGGCGGCTATGCAGAATCCATTTTCGACAACATTCAGCAGATTTCCGGAATATACTTATATTTCAACGATGGAGCCGCTTGAGATAGTGGACAATTTTTCGTATGACAGACCTTCTGAGGCTGTATATAAGATTACAGGGATCAGAGGGTCCGGAAAAACAGTTATCTTGGCGGGGGTACAGGAAAAAATAAAAAGTAAGCCTTTTGTGGATAACGGATGGTGCGTATATACCTTAAATCCGTCAAGAAATATGTTGAAACAATTTGCGGCGTATTTATATAACGAAAAATTTATTAAAGATAGCGTAAAAAGCAGGAGTATAAGTCTTTCGGCATCTTTTCTAGGCACAGGCGGCGGGATTGGATACTCAAAAGAAGAGGATGATAAATATTTTGATATAGGCATTGAGATCAGAAAGATGCTTGATGTAGTTAAGAAAAAGAACAAAAAGATTTTGATCTGTGTTGATGAAGTATCAAAGACCCAGGATATGGTCGTTTTTGCGTTGGAATTCGGTGGTTGGCTTATATCGGATTACCCTGTATTTTTTGTATGTACGGGTCTTTACGAAAATGTGATGGAAATTGGCAATGTAAAAAATCTTACTTTTTTCAGACGTGGTACCACAGTAGAAACAAAACCGTTGAATTTTATACGAATGTCTGAGATGTATAAAGAAAAACTAGGTGTAGACAGTGATACTGCAAAAGACATGGCAGAGATCACAAATGGGTATGCGTATGCTTTTCAACAACTGGGGGCATTATATTTTAAGAATGGCAAGAATGAGTCGCTGGAAAGAATTGTTGATGAATTAAAAAGTGAACTTTTTTCATATTCCTATGAAAAAATATGGGAAGAATTATCGCGAGAAGATAGATTTTTAGCGTCTTTACTGACAGAGAAAAAAGATTACAAAAGAAATGAGATCCTTGAGTTGATGGGTGAAAAATCCGGCAACTATTCGGTTTACAGAGATCGTTTGTTAAAACGTGGCATTATAACTTCGAAGCATGGATATATTGGATTGAATCCGCCATTCTTTTCCGACTACATAAGAGAGTATGGATGTTGAACATATTTTTGTTGAACAAATTTAGAATATGCACGAAGAGACAACCAGCTGATTTTGGTGGTTAGAGGAGCAGTAATTATGTTTGGAAAACATCATGTTGTTCTTGAGTCAAAAAGACTAAAATATGAATTTGATATAAAGAGGAATATAACTGTTATCCTTGGCGAAAGTGCGACTGGTAAAACCACGATGTTAGAGATGCTGGCTGAATACAGGAGACATTCAGAGGCCGGCGGGGTTAGGCTTGAAGCAGATGTGCCTTGTATTGTATACGCTGATTATGATTATAATTGGAAAAATACAATAAATGCAATTACTGAAAGTATAGTGTTCATTGATGAGGACTATCCATTTGTTTTTAGTGACGAATTCGCATCTGTTGTTGAAAAAAGTAGTAACTATTTTGTGCTTATAACAAGAAGACCGTTGTATAATATACCTTATAGCATAGAAGAGGTTTATGGAATCCGAACAACAGGCAACTATCATTTCCCGGAAAAAGTATATAATGAATTCTATAAAATTTATGATCATAAAAACGATGATACTGTAGAGGGAGATTATTGTTTTGTTTTAGAAGATTCGAAGTCCGGATTTGAGTTTTATAAAAATGCTTTTGGGGATGAAATATGCCGGAGCAGCGGAGGAAATGCCAATATCCCTAATGTTTTGGCGCAGGTAGATAAAAATGCGGTAGTTATTGCCGATGGTGCTGCATTTGGTGCATATATGGAAGATCTATTAGCGATTGCATCGGAAAAGGAAAATGTTCTGATTTATTTGCCGGAGTCTTTTGAGTGGCTGATATTGAAATCAGGGATAATCAGATATAAGGAACTGGATCTTATACTTGATTCACCGGAAAAATACATTGACAGTCAAAAATATATGAGTTGGGAAAGATATTTTACCGCTTTATTGACTCATATTACTGAAAATGATCCGGTAAAAAGTTACAGCAAGGTAAGGTTATGTCCGTACTACTACAGCGGAAAAAACAAGGAAGCAGTATTAAATGTGATGCCGAAAGAAATCAGGCAATTAGCGGTTGAATAGAAATCAATAGGAGACCAGCATATGTTGAGTATTATATTGGGAGAAGCAGAAAACGTTTTATATGGTCCGTCGTGGTTCAAGTTTAATTACGAAACAGATTGGCTTGAGGATGAATTTATTCAAAGTATGATACTTGATGTAGATAAATCGAGATATATTGCCGGAGAGTATATTGAGAGCGAAGTATTGGGACCAATCGCACCGGTAGCCTTGTCAGGTGGCTTAAAGACATTGATCAGTATATATAAAAACCCGGATCTTATTTTTGATGCAACAAGTTGCGGTGAAAATTGTGCAAAGTGGATTGTTGAAATAGGAAAAAGGGAAGACGTTACGATCAATCTTAAATATCTCATGAAATTTAAGGAGTTCGAACCGTTTGAGTTTCGGATATTGAATGAAAACACTGTGATACATACCAACAAGGAGTATGTTAGTATGGCGATAAGATATGTATGAGCATTTTTTTAGTAATGATGCTCAGGTGTAAATGTTTAAGCGGATATTAAAGACTATAGGGCAGTTTAAAAAATCTTTGCGAGGATCCGGGCAATGATCTTTGATATTGGTGCATTGATCATAATTTGTATATTTTGGTGTCTTCTGAATTTTTGGACGGTATCTGTCAGCAGAAAAACATTTGGATTTTGCATGCCGGTAACCTTCATGTTGTCGACACTTTTGATGATCATAAGCGGGCTTGTGTTTCACAGCTTTAAGCCTGCTTTTTTTGTATTGATCATTTCGGCGATTGCTGTGGTGGTGACCTTTGCAAACTTTGGTATTATAAAATTCTTAAGAAGAAGTATCGTTGAATCAGCTGATGGACACCGTGATGCCATCAGTGAACTGGAGCAAAATATCAAAAAAATCTATTTTTCTAACGGATTTTATGCTTTTATTGCGTTGTTTGTATTCTTTGGAGTGCTGGATTTTGGAAGGCATTTTTGGGCATGGGATGAGTTTGAGCATTGGGGCGTGATGATCAAAGAGATCTTAAGACTTGATGATCTGTACAATATAGAACAGGCCAATCTTTGTGTCCATAAAGACTATCCGCCGTTTTCGTCGCTGTTCATGGCTTTATGGTGTTTGCTGAGAGGGCGATATGATGAAGGCTTGGTTACGACTGCAATGCATGTGCTGGAGTTTTCTTTTGTGACACTTCCTGTTATGGATTGGTATAAAGGTAAGCGTATCGGCATCGCAAACGGTATTGAGCAGTTTTTTAACAGCCTTATATTATTATTTGTGATGGCAGTTTTTGCCATGAGCTTCGACACCTATGGAACATTCGGGACCATATATCCGGATCTGCTGATGGTGCTGTTTTTGGTGTATGCCGCCACATTGATCATGGATGGCGATATCCGTGAAACATCTTTTGGTTTCTTTGCAGTTATGTTATCGGGAGTCTGCGCGTTGCTCACCAAGCAGATGGGAATATGTTTTACTCTGTTGATATGGCTGCTATATGTGTCGGTTACTGTTGCAAATAGGATTACAGCTAAAATGGTTAAAATAGAAGCGGAAAAGGCCGGCACAACTGACCTTAAGGTCATACATTCGGGCGATGGATTTGATATAGTGGAGGAAAAGAAACCTCAGGATACTATAACAAGTAGAAGAAGCTTTATTAGGTCTGTATTGGTATTGGTTGTACCGGTATGCATTTTCCTGCTTTGGAGATACTATATTCAAAGACTTGACATTGCAGGTCAGTTTGAGACCGGTAATATCGAATTTGGCAGGATCTTTGATATTTTAAGAGGTGTGGGGACTGAGAATGAGCTTTTGATAGCACGGAACTTTCTCGGAAGATTATTACAGACGGATCTTTGCTGCGGCTTTCTTCGTTTGCCGTATATAATGCTGAATATAATATATGTTTTGGCAATCGCGGCAATCATTTATTTTTTTGGACAAAAGAACGGTAAACAAACAGATAAGATATCAGTAGTTATATCAGCTCTGCCGTATGTGATTACAGTGATAACCGGAGCGGTAGGTTATGCATTCACAATGCAGGTTTTGTATCTGTTTTGTTTTCCAGGGGAAACAGATGGCGGTGTTTTACCCAGTTTTACCAGATATATGGGAACATATGTGACAGGAATGCTCATACTTGTTCTCTGCTTATTGATGTATAAACTGATAAAAAGCGGACGGGAACTGTTTTCAGTCATAAACATTTTGGCAGTTACGTTATGTATGGTGTTTTTGATAAGCACTGAAAAGCTGGGCAGTGATATTATCCCGCAGGGACTGATAGAGGAAAAATACTCTCTTTATCATGAGATAGCCGATAATATAGACAAATTCACGGAAGAGGATGACAGGATTCTCATCATCAGTGCAAACGGGATACAGGACATTCCGTTTTTGCAGTATTATTTGAATAAATGCCGTCTATCGTGGGAGTTTACTTATGATGATATTGCTATGAAGTTTGATCCGGATTCGGTTTTTTGGAATAAGATAGATATGCGAGAGTATGATCATGTCTATGTGTTTTTCCCGACCTACTCAGCGGATATAAGGCTGGCTGAACCCGGTGGGCTGGAAAACTTCTCAGCTGGAACTCTATACAGGATAAATCCGACTGCTGACGGAGGGTATAGACTGGAATTTGAGTGCGTAGGGTATGAATTTCAATATGATGATGATCAAGAGCGGAGGAACTGCGATCGCGCAGTCAACCTCTGCTTTACTATCCCATTCATAATGACTTCGATCGGTAGTGTCTTTTCATAACGACAGATGCTGAACTATAATGAGGCATCTGATTCATTGATCTTCTCGTGATTTCTGTGAAAAATCCATTTTGAGAATAATATTTTAATATTTCACGCCGTCTTATTGAAAGAACGGTCTTTTTGTTATATATTATGACTGCGGGGTGATTTATGATGCTGAGATGCAGAACCTTAACAAAAAGAGTTTGAAATCTCTCCATTTGGGTAGAAGGTCAAGGTTTTACCAAGCATCGATAGATACTGATTGGATGAATAAGGGAGATCCTTATTGGTACCTGCCGAATAGTAAGATTATGTTTATATGTACATTTGATCCCTTCAAGGAAGGATTGGCCCGATATACGTTCAGAGAATGGTGTAAAGAGAAAAAAGACATCTTGCTGAATGACGGGACAGAAAAGATTTTTTACAACTGTACATATAAGGGTGAAGATCTTCCGGAGGCTATAAAGAATCTTTACGAATATATCAGAACCGGTAGTGCGAATGACAGTCTTACAAAACACATAGATAATGCAGTTATAACGGCAAGAAACAAGGAAGAATGGAGGTCGATGTATATGAAGGAACAGGCGATTTTCATGGAATTAAAAGCAGAAGGCATAGAGCAAGGAATAAAACAAGGCATACGTCAGGGGATTAGTCAGGGCATAAGCCAGGGAATAAGCCAGGGAATAAGCCAGGGACAAAACAAACTCGTAGAAGCAGTAGAACGTATACGAAACGGCGAATCTCGAGAGGTAATACTGGAATCGGGAATTGATGAACACACTTATGAGCTGGCGATGTCTATATCATAGGGTGCGAGTAAGAACTCGACGAATATTGAAAAAACATTTAAAGTCTTTGAAGGAATACAGGATATATGACTTTTTCTACAAGTATTTTTATATTTGGGTTATTACCTTGGTATTTAATCTTATATAGCGTTTTAGGTGCTAAAAGCACAACGGCTCGATACATCTTACTTGTTTTGGCAAACAGTTTGTTTGTTATATGGGGGGGAGTGGCTTCTTTTTTATTTGTTTTAATATACTCTGTATGTATTTGGCTATTTTCTTTTTTGGTTTTTAGATTTAGATGCAAATGGATTCTGAGTTTATGTGTACTTTTAGCAGTAACTCCATTACTTTTGATAAAGTATACAACATTTGTTCTTGATACTGTAAATGCGCTGATAGGCAGTGATGTTCAGACGATTTCATTAGTTGTGCCGATAGGTCTTTCATTCGCGACATTTGAGGCAGTTTCATTATTGGTTGATATAAAGAATCATAAAATTCATAAAAGACCGACTTTAATTGAGACTTATCTGTATTTGTCCTTTTTCCCCACAGTATCGTCCGGACCGATTATTCGGTTTGATGAGTTTAAATCTGGATTAAGAACACCATGTTTTTTGAGTAATAAGGCTAATTCTATTGAAAGAATTATAGTCGGGTTGAGTAAGAAGGTTTTAATTGCTAACAAAATTTCTGTTCTTGCAGACTTGTATTT
>JAEEGL016611214.1_pt1 | contig 10986 bp, 13 predicted proteins | sample 9134231 | NCBI WGS metagenome assembly JAEEGL01 (sample SAMN16246548, study PRJNA631951) | gut metagenome | biome: gut microbiome; feature: rumen; material: fiber-attached | host: Bos | place: Iran: Karaj | collected 2018-10 | reverse complement strand
GCTTATTACAAAAGTACTGCAGTTATTTGAGCACTCTTCGTCAATCTACTCTCGTCACCAGCTCATCCATTGGTTTTCTGGTGTCATGCATGGCCGATGGTTTGCTGTCTGCGGCAGGATAGCCGATGTTAATCAAGGCTACCATCTCATATTCATCTGAACCAGGGAGAATGTCTCGGAGCAGAGCCGGGGCGAATGAGCCGACCCAGAGGGTGGCCAGGCCTTCGTTTTCGGCGGCGAGCATCAGATAGGTGGAGACGATGGCGGCATCCACCTCGGCGCCGTTTTTGCCGTCGTAGCGCCTGACCCAGGCTTCGGAGGGGCGGCAGCCTACGACCAGGAGTAGTGGAGCGCCATAGTTGGAGCGGGTCACGCCCTTGATGGCCTCCAGCGTCTCCGGACGGGAGACCGCCCAGATGTGGATGGGCTGTTTGTTCACGGCGGTCGGGGCGATGCGGCCGGCGGCCAGGATGCGGTCTATTTTCTCTTGGGCTATGCTCTGGGGAGAGAAGGAGCGGCAAGAGTATCTTTGGGTTATAACATCATTGAATGTCATTGCGTTTCGTTCTGATATAAGAAAAAAATCTGAGTCTATTGCAGATTAAGGGACGGGCCGATGGCCGAACGTCGCATCCTCTCGCTCGTCTAGCCGATAACTCCAGGGATTGATCCTAAGTTCCGCAAGGCGCTGTTTGTAACTGATCTTGTTCTCGTCGCAGTAGGCTATCACCTAGGCGACTTCTTCCTTTGTCATCATGGCGTAGTGTCTTTGATGCAAAGGTAGCCACTACCCGGCAATCCTAATAGACGTGGTTTATCGGATGCTTACCATCATAAGAAGTCTTTTCGTTTTCATGCGGCCAATTTACAGATTAATTGGGATTTGGGCAAGGGGCACCCTCATTGTCATTCTGAGCGAGGCGAAGAATCTATATGCCTTTACGGGGGGATGAGGAGGGGCGATGAAATCCGCCCCGTCTTACTTCCAGCAAACGATGCTTTCTTATTACCGATTTTGCAGCACTCTTGTTACTTTTTTTGCAGCAGTCCAGTTACCAATGCTGCTGTATTTATTATTTCCCGTTAAAAGCGGGCATATTATCTTCGGTCTAAGATAAGAAAACACAAACGAGTTTCTACGCAACAGGAGCACAACATATTATTGCCGCACTCCTGTTGCGAACCGACTTCAACTAGGGAAGAAATGATTGAATAAACTAGTGTCTCCAGATTACCTCCCCCTTATCCATCTCATCAACCATACCGGAAAATACAGCGTATTCCTGCCCCTTGTAAGAGCGCACACACTGAAGCCAAGCCAACTTCCCATCAGACTCCTCAAGAGCATAATCGTATTCAATTGAGAAATAACCCCGCGGGAAGGGTTCAGTTGGATCCACGTGTTTTATGTCATACTTCTCAAAACCGCGATAATAAATTCGCAAAACCCGATTCTCTTTTTTTGTAGTGGACTTTTTAACGTTAAACATTGTACTAATCCTTTAAATTACAAAAACAACAAACACACATTAAAGCAGCATAACAACTTTAACACCTTAAGTTTAGGAATGAATTGAAAGAGACAATACGATACAAAATAAAGCCTCGCTCTATTTTTGGATAGAACAGCCATAGACGCAAGAAAGAATCGTTACAACATGTCCAATCTTTTCAAGAATGACTTCTTGTTACCCTGCGTTCATCCCCTCGTTATCTTATGATTCTTTGATAAGCGACGAGATTTCCTCCGCGATTTCTTCAATCGTTGATGAAGATGTATTTCTTGCCAATTTATCGGCCAAAGAAGGAGAGTAGTCAACAATCTCCTGTTTAGTAATATTATGCCAGATTGGAAGCATGACTTGTTCTCCGGAAACAGCCTTTGTGATTATACCATCCAACTCATAGTTCGTCCATCCTTTACGAACAAAGTTTCGAGAAAGAACGACGACGCCAAACCTACTCTTTGATAATCCTTTGTCAATTTTATGTCTTAGACTGTCGCCAATTCTCAATTCAAACTCATCGTACCACACCTTTAATCCGCGATTTAGCAATGCGTTTGCGAGGGGCCTTACTACTTCTTCTTTATCTTCTGACGCATGAGAGATAAACACATCATATTCAACATCATCCGATTCACTCTCCGGGTGACGAATAAGAGATGGGACAGACGACAACGCAGGCTCTTCAAATAACGGCAGCGGAGCAGGCAACCTTTGGATAGAAGATCGCACACTGCCCCCTAGCCCGGCGAGGTCAATTGTTATATACCAATGGCCAGAACGAGGGATTGTAAGCACAAGCGGGGAGCGCCTTGCAAGGCCTCCATAATAATGGTGTTGACGCCCATTACGATAATGAGAATAGTTGCTACTATCCATCAATCTTACGTTAGCAGCATTGCCCTGAAGGTGCACCTGAATCCTCTCCCCCAAACGGCACTGGCCGAGATCATAGACCGTATACCTCATAGCTTATTCTTCTGTATAGTTAGTTATTTCATAGCAGTACACATAGGTAGTATCTTCATTACCGCCACCAGTATCGCCACGCATTCCTTTATCCAAGAAGTACTCCTCAACGGCTTGTGCAACAGCCTTGGTATCCGCGACACGATATATCCACCACGCATTTTCCTTAGACACCTTATGTTCCTCAAAGAGTCGTCGTTCGATGTCGTTGGTTATCCCGACGTAGAAATCGGAATAAAACTTTTTTGCGCTCTTCTGCAGATGTGAATTAATATCTGCAATGATTTGAATTTTAGTTGCCATAATTACAGTTATTATTTTATACAAAAAACATCGCATTCGGCTGTATAACGAATGCGATGCAAATGTAACACAGAACAATGCAGCCAATCTGCACTATTCCGATGAATTACGTTTGATAATCTGTTGGGCCCGTTTAATTATTGAGTGTCTTATTTCTTTGGGCTCAATAATCTCTAACTGATCAGCGTAAGTAATCAAAAGAGTCTCAAGTTCATAATTAGGTATGACGTCTAGCTGGAACATTACATACCCCTCACCTCTTTTCAAAATTCGCTGCGAAGGATGTAAAGGTTTTGTCTCGATATAGGAAGCCGCGGGGAAAGCAGCCTTTATCACAACGCGTTCCTTTTTCCCCTCTGGATTTAACGAAACGCCAATAATATCATAAAAATAATCATCGAAATCCGCGCCACGATACTCTTGGAAAACAATACTCTCCGAGACTTCAAATCCATCTATTCTATCAATTGGAATAATAGCTACTGGGACTCGAGGCTGTAATCTTTCTTCCAAGCCAACAAGAAACCAACGATTATTGTACTGACGGAGTTGATATGGGTGAACAGTTCGCAAAGCAGATGGTTTTCCAAATCGGTGATACTTAATTGAAAGAACCTGTTTCTTTACAATAGCATCGAACAACGAGGGGAATAGTTCAATACCCTTCAGATCAGGATTATGAGCAAACGCCACCGAGCCAGATACAGTCCCGTCAAGCTGGAAGGAATCCCTAAGACGCACGAATACCTCATCCATCCACGTAAATTGAGGGAGTCCCTTAAAACGGCTCAACATCTGAATAGTATCAGAAAGCTGCTCCGCTTCTTTCTGACTCATAGGAAGATTCATGATTGAGAAATCCGGATCTCGGTATCTATAATAGACCTTATGGCCATCGCGGCATCGCTCCAAATCAATCCCTGCCCCAGCTTCACTTTCAAGAAAAATAATATCTTCCTGAACCTGGCGTTTACTCACCGACGATCCATCATACGACATTAACGCCTCGTTGCAAGCATCAACCAAGTCCTCAATGTAAAACATACGACGTCTATTCCTGAAACATCTATCCAGTACGCGGTATCGTATTGTGGCATTCTTATTCTTCGGCATCCGATTCAACTCCTTCTTGCATCATCATATTATAATGAGCAATATGCCCATTGCGTTTAAACAACTTCTTAAAGACGGACATATATTTCTCTGTTAAAACATTGGGATGCTCAACAAATAAATCATCGGATATATCATGCGACCCTTCATCACACCAGCTAGCAAAAGACATTTCAATAGCCGACTCTTCCGGATCACTCGAAAAGTCATCACCAATTAGCTCCTTCCCGCTCAATCCGCCAAAAATAATGAAATAATTCTCAATAATCCGACGCATTACATTCTGGATTGCGATGCTATCCATTTCATTTCTACGTTCTCTAAGTTCTTTCCAAAGCAACTCGTATGAGCCCTTAATAGGATTATCCGAGCCATATGATTTAACGGTAGAAACGTTTCCCTTCTTGTAAATAACCCAGTGATTTGTGTCAATTCGAGAACGTTGTCTAGTACTTATAAATGTAACCTCCTTGTGGAAATACACATTATGCGTTAAGATAAAGACCTGTTTTATATCGCTCTCTTGTCCGTGCAATGGCTCTCGGACCTCCTTAAGGAGTTGCTTGAGCATTGTACTTATGACAAATAGCACATTGCTATCCAGGCTGGAGATTGGATCATCTATTACCAGCACTCGGGGAGATTTTATATCCGACTGTGTACTACTACCCTTCACCAATTGCATATAGTACAAAAAGGTAATAAACGTTATCTCACCCTCACTTAAACTATTATCTACCAAAGATCCGTCTTCCCTTCGAATCTGATACTTGTTAGAATCTGTAGACGACTGCTGAATGCTGAATCCTGTAAAGCCAAATTTCTTTAAGGCATTGTTAATTCTGGTAATCGTTGGTTTAACACTTGTAACCTGACCTTCTTTAGCTTTAATTTCACGATCAACCTTTGCATATGATTTTCTTGCGTCTTCCTCATCATTTCTATGTTGAACAAGTGCGTTTTCCTTTCCACGAATTGTTTTCTCTATCGGACTTATCACTTCTATTGCCTGCGAGCCCAAATATGCCCACACATCCTTTATCAAGGAAGCTTGCTCACTTGCAAGGTTATCAACAATTACATTATTTGCACGGATAGCATCATTCGCGGCATCAATCAGGCCCCGTATCGTTTCTGCGTGATTCCTAAGATCCTTGAAGCTGGTTGATAAACCAGGTTCCTTGAGTTTTGCCGCCATCATCTCTAAATTGTAAGCCAGCCCATCCTTCAACAATTGAACCGAGGCGCTCAATAAGTCAGGATCCAACATCCCCCTCAAATCAGATTCCGCTCTAACAATCAAATCATCATAGAAAAGAGAGACCTCCTTTACCAACTCCGAATAACTATTCTGTAAAGAAGATACTTTTTCAATGTCCTTAACATATTTTTCATCGAAGAATCCTTCGAGTTGTTTACGAAAAGAATCATCAATTGTATGCCTCTGACAAAAAGGACAAACATCAGATTCTGGGGAAAGGAGAGACTGTCCTCGATGTACCCAGTCAGCAATATCCAGTTTTTTAATTAATGCTGCAATCGGCACATCTTCGCTACCCACAATGCGTCTTTTCCAAATGGCATCATCTGTAATTTCCAATAAAGAGGACACTAAATCTGAGAACTCAGGGATTAGATCCTTTTTTGATGGAGCGCCATCCTCGGTATAGATGAATTGATATCTACGCCTCAAATCCTCCAGCGCAGGCTGTGAAGAAGAAAAACCAGATTTAATCACGTCAAGAATCTTCGTCTCAAACGAGGATTTATACAAATAGCCCCTCAAACACTCTTTAAATTCCTCATTCTTTTTGTATACACCCTTCCACAGTTGTTCTTGGCGGGCATTTACCAAATCGGAAATCTCGGTCTCCCTTGCGAGAATATTTGCCGCTGCCTTATCAATCGCTTTTGAGTAAGTATCCCTCTCCGCAGTCAATCGCTCAATCTCCGTGAGTGCATCAACAGACGCTTGGCCAAGCGTAAAGACGCCGGGAATATTCGCTTCTCGAAAATTCTCATTTCGAAAGTCCTTGTTATAGGTTACAACTTGAAGAGGCTCTCTCTCCCATTCAACACTACACTGCGGATAAACCTGCGGGATGTCCCTACACGACAAGACGCGACTAATAGTGGTTTTCCCACATCCGTTACCACCATAGATGAAGTTGACTTTCTTAAGGTTATCGAGAGTCACACCTGTATCATCAAAAGAGGCAACATCCTTTATAACGATCTTCTTTATCATGTTCTTTAATCATTAGTCAACATATTGAATGGTACTCCCCGCATGCCTTGCACAAATAAGCTTGCCTTATAACACCGCTCGCGCGACAAAACTCTCCCGTAAATATACATACATTTCCCTAACTATCAAACACCTATATAAAAAAGAGCCCGCAAAAAAATTGCGGACTCTAACAGTAATTCAAAAGATAGAGCTTCCTTATAAAAATCGTGCCGACGATGAGGGCCGATGAAATCAGGCGCGTCGAATAGCTAGTGTAATTATACGAACAACTTTGACGACGTCAAACATGGTTTAACTAGTCAATAATCAAACTATCTGCACAAATCTGATCAAAGGATCTTAAAAGTATATCTTTATTGGGATTGTCCTTTCTAAAGATTACAGAAGAGTACACGGAATAGTACCGCGTCTTACCATTTCTGTCAACTTTTTCAAAAGACCCATCATTCACGGACGCGAACTTTTGAGAGAACAATCGACGACGTCCCTCTTCTCTACCATCGGAAGAATCGCAAACAATGAGAAGGGCATTTGTCCTCTTTTGGAAAAAATCCGAAAGAATCTGACAAATCGTATCTAGTACATAAAGTCCAGGAAACTGTGATCTCTCAGGAGAAAAACTCACTTTCTCAAAATTAAAGGTATAGAAATCCGGACCGTATTTAGAATAGTCTAAGAAATACGCAACGTACTCAATTCCACTTTCCGTTACAAAATGATATGTGTCGTCAGATACGGTGTATTTATACGGGTGTAACAAAGCGGACATCTCTCTCCTCTTCTATAAATTCCTTACGTTTCCCATCTCTAATGCTTTGCGCAATGGCCTTTTTATCTTCGATCATCTTATCAAAGATAGAGCGGGGACCGATATTCGCTTTCTTAATTTTTTCCATATGTCTTGACACATGCACACTGCAAAAATAGAAAACAAAACTATAAAATCAAAATTTCTTTGACTATAGCAGTTTAGATGTACGTCGTATAGTACATTTCAATTGTATCCTGAAACTGAACGAAATGAGTATCTGCACGTTCATAACTGAACTTTTAGGCCGCCTCAGACCGGAGGAATTGCTTCCGCTGTGCACGGTGCATTTGAAAGTGATAAAGGTGGTACATTTAATCCGCAGCTATCATATCTATTGCTAAATAAGTGTGGGCCACACAAAAACTTAACAAAAAAAAGGTTTGCCAATATCACCAGTTTAACTCCAGACATCTCATCTCTTCATCAGTGAGTCCACAAACACCTTTTAGTCCATCTACAAACTTACATATAGTTTCGATTAGCGCCATAACATCGACGTAACTAGCATTACACACTCTCATACGGTCGATACTTGACAAGGCAAAACGGTGTACGATATTATGCCGCTTATGTAGAAACACTTCGAGTTCCGTACTGTCAGGAAACGGGAAACCGAGAATAGACTTATATAGTTTTTTAATTTCACTAAATCTATGAAAAACTTTGTGGTAGATTATATCCTTGGTTCTCTTTTCAATGTCAAATTGATCAGTATTATCACTTATTCCTAATGTTTCAAGCGCCCTTCTAAAACACACATCTTTTCCAAAAACACCGCATAATAAGAAATCACAAAGGAATAGCTCAAGAACACTAAAAGCGCTACAATATAACCCATTGTAAAACGGGACAGATACTCTTTCACTAACAGGGTCTTGAAGCACGTCTCGTATTTCCTTTATATACTCGTTAAAATATGCGAATGCTGGATAATATCCAGGGGCGCAGGACAAATCTGTACCTTCAACCGCATCAGCAGCAATACCAACAGCCCCATTTGCGACATAAATCGCATATGGAGCAGCACGCATGGACTTATCAAAGATCAACTCGCCCGCTATCGAGTGCCTATGCTCATCATAGACACCTCGGGAAAAATGCGCGTTCGGATTCCAGCAAGTTCTAGCCACCCAGTTTTGCGCATAATTCTTCCCCTCCTTGGCAAGAATATTACCCGAAACCGTAATAAGATATGGTCGATAACTCATAAACGTAGGAAAAGCGTTCTTGTACAATTCATCAAGCCCCTATCTACCGACACTCATCATAAAACTGCCACGTCAAAAAAGTCGCCGCCCATCAAAAGGCCGATGATGAAGGCCGTTGACATCCGCCCCGGCAAACCTCCAGCATACGATGTATTCTTGTTACCGATTTTGCGGCAGTCTCGTTACCAATATTGCCGTATTTCTCGTTACCGGTTACACCGCTACGGGTGGTAAATTTCAAAGCGATACGCCCGGTACATTTGTTTCCGCTATAGGCGGTACATTTAATCCGCTGCTATCAAATAATACTCGACATATTACATCAGCATAAAGAAAGAATACACTCCAATCAGTAAGAATACAATAAGTATCACAATCCACGTCAGCCACATCGACACTCTTTTAAGAACGGTTTCCTCGTTCATTAGCCAGCCGCGTGTTGCAATAACTGCAGCAATAATTGATATTCCCAGCTGAGCAAATACCGGTGTAAAATCACAACTGTCTTGGCAAACTACGTATCCAGCCGCGCCAATAAGGGAAATAATATAGATTACGCCCAAATACACAAGAGACGTATACCATAACCTAAGTGTTGGAGGCACCTTTATTGAGATGGAGAATTCTTCTTGCTCCCCTCGGTTTCGTCCTTTGATGGTGTATGAGCTGATTTCCGGGTCAATCTTCTCATTACTCTCTATGTGCTCCCGATTATAATACACATCTACGTCAAAACGACTAGGCGACTTCACGTAGAGCCACGAATTGCCACGCGCTACTAAAGTATACGTATATTGATAATGCTTCTCATCAAATAAACGGAAGAAACTCTTTTTCTTGCTCTTCTCTAAATCAAGAAAGTCATAGAACACAATTTCCATTATCCCTGTGTGAGGGTCTTTAGGGAAACTCTCTGTGTAAACAAAGCACGGCAAGGGCTTTCTATCTTCCCAAATCTCCTTCCAAAGCTCATCAGCACTCTTCTCGGTCTCTAACACATCCTTGAGTTTCTCTACATCCTTCTTCACAAAAGAAAACAGGGTCTCTCGAATTTTGGCCGATTCTGGAATTGTAAGCCTTTTACCATCCAGGAAAATCTTTAGCCAGCTTTTTCTTTTGTCTGGTAGAAAAAGAAAAAGAATATCTTTACGGCCCCAGTCTTCCTTATTAATTTCTATATCATATTCGTATGTTACCTTCACCCTATTAGGCGTCTCGAACTCCAATATCCGCTTCTCGCGAATAATACCATTCGTGAGTTCATTACAATAGGTCTCATAAAATGCCTTTTCATTGTCAAAAAAAAGGCACAAGGCGCTCTTTTGTTCCCGTATCGCCTCGCTAATTCTCTGGTCCATATTAGTTATTCAATTTCAAAGGGCAGAATTGTGCGCATCTGGTACAGGCACTGCTGTGACCTAATAGGCAACTCCGATTGTTTGCTCTTTCAATGTAAATACGACTATCCGTTTCCCGTTCAATGCCTCTTGCTACATCAATGATGTGCGCTGTAACCTTGGCACACCGAATTGCTTCCAAAGTATCCCCTATAGTAAATGTACTGTTCTGATGCTCTGCACGAGTCACGCAATTGATAACGTGGGCACACCCCCAATATCCCATAAACGCAGCACCTACCGATGCCGCTATGTGATCCGCTCCCACTGCACTGTCTATCGGAGAAGGTCCAAGAGGCATAATCGGAGCATTCATCTGCTTCAACAATTCACAGTGCTTCTCCAACTTATCTATGGATATATGCCCAACATTCTCTACCATTACTTGAATCCCCTCTGCCTGTAACATCTTACACAGTTTCAGCTGCTCGTAAGTTTCTTTCAAATGGGCCTCATCACAGGCGTCAACTATACCGGCGGGACGGAACGTCGTACCGAGGCTAATAACAATGCCATATTCGAGTGCAATATCCATGATTACAGGCAAACACTCCATCCAGATGTTCCCATCCCCACTCATTTGCATTTGACGCAAAACAGCACAACCGCCCCGACTAGTTACAGGGATCTTTCGAGTGGCTTTCGCTACCCTTAGCAAATCATTTGTTGCCGTTAAGTGCAAAGTCAAAAAAGAAATGCCATCATCCGCCAATTGACGAATAATGTTAATTGCCGCATTCTTGTTAATAGCACTATGAACAGGCAGCAAGTAGGATGGAACGAAGCCCACAGGGCAGTCGAAGCGCTCTTGAATTTCCTTATAAAAAGGCTTATCCAGCTTACCTATCGACAAGTCCATAAACGTGTCTGGCCAGCCGTCGCTTTCTCGGATAGCGTTCAAACGTTCTATCTCATATATTCTATCAGCCTCTGCATTGATGCCCACGTTACAGTTAACCCGAACGGGCACATCGCTGCCTACTGTCAAACCATCACCAACGGACTTTATCTTTATCGCAAATGCCATCTCAAAAGAGTACTAACGCCTCAACGGACAATTTTTGTTACTATCGCGACCAATCGTGCGTAAATTAATATAAAGCAAAGATAATCATCGCTTCGATATATTGCGAATTAAATTCATACGAATGAAGCGGTCAATGATGATGGCCGATGAAAAAGGCCGATGCCTCCCCCCCCTACCCCTTCCTCACACCCCCAAACCAACACGTCCTCCTCACCTCAACCCCATCTTCCTCCAACACTCCACTATCATAATACACCTCCATCCCCCCCATAGCCCCCACTCTCCCGCCTCCCCCCATCTTCTATAATACCCCCATCCTCCTTGTGAGTAGTCACTCTACAGGATAACGAAAGACTCATCCTTCGTTGGTTGCCGATGGATGGGTACCACAGTCCCCGGCTC
>JAEEGL014092591.1_pt1 | contig 10986 bp, 10 predicted proteins | sample 9134231 | NCBI WGS metagenome assembly JAEEGL01 (sample SAMN16246548, study PRJNA631951) | gut metagenome | biome: gut microbiome; feature: rumen; material: fiber-attached | host: Bos | place: Iran: Karaj | collected 2018-10 | reverse complement strand
TATCGGTATCGGTATCGACGTTGAGGCCCCCGAGGGTAACATGATTGTCGACATCGGTGGTGGTTCTACCGAGATTGCCGTTATCTCGCTGGGTGGTATCGTGTCGAACAACTCCATCCGTACGGCTGGTGACGATTTGACATTCGACATTCAGGAATATATGTCGCGCCAGCATAACGTGAAGGTGTCGGAGCGTATGGCCGAGCGCATCAAGATTGCCGTAGGTTCGGCGCTGACCGACCTGGGTGACGATGCTCCCGAGGACTATATCGTACATGGTCCTAACCGTATCACGGCCTTGCCTATGGAGGTACCCGTATGCTACCAGGAGATTGCACACTGCATTGACAAGACCATTGTCAAGATTGAGAATGCCGTGCTCTCTGCATTGGAGAATACACCCCCTGAGTTGTATGCCGACATTGTGATGAACGGTATTTGGCTGACTGGTGGTGGCGCACTGTTGCGTGGCTTGGACCGTCGTCTGGAAGATAAGATCAACATCCCCTTCCACATTGCCGACGATCCCTTACACTCAGTGGCTAAGGGTGCAGGTGTTGCCCTGAAGAATGTTGGTCGCTTCTCGTTCTTAATGCGATAACTTGAGAAGTTAAAGAAGTTAGAAGAAGGTGAGAAATCTCCTTGAGTTTCTGCAGCGACACTTCCACTGGTTGCTGTTCGTGCTGTTCGAGGCACTGAGCATGGTACTGCTGTTCCAATTCAACAGCTATCACGGCTCAGTGTGGTTCTCGACGGCTAATGCCGTGGCCGGACAAGTGTATGAGTGGGATGCTGCGGTGGAGTCGTTCTTCACACAGGCGCAGAACAACGAGCGACTGACAACGCGTAACTTCTTTCTGGAGCGCCAACTGAACCAGATGCGCCGTCTGTATCAGGAGGCTACGCAACAGCCTGTGCCTGAGGAAGTGCAGGAACTGGAGAAACTGAGCCAATACAAGCTGATACCTGCTAAAGTGGTGACCAGTGAGTTGCATAAGAACAATAACCTGATGACCATCAATCGCGGTAGTGCCGATGGTGTGGAACCTGGTATGGGCGTGGCCTGCGGACAAGGTGTGGTGGGTGTCACCTTCTTGTGTAACGACCACTATACGATCGTGATTCCCGTGTTGAACAGCACGTCGTCGCGTATTAGCTGTACCATCCGCAATCGCGGCTATTTCGGTGTGTTGCGTTGGTATGGCGAGGAGTCCGGCTTTGCCTATGTCGAGGATATTCCCCGGCATGCACGTTTCAAGCGTGGTGAATGGGTGGAGACCAACGGCTATTCAAGCATCTTCCCTGCTGGTGTGCTGGTAGGCCAGATTGTTGAGGTGTATAATTCGCGTGATGGTTTGTCGTACAAGTTGAAGGTGCGTCTTTCTACCGACTTTGGTACGTTGCGTGATGTTGTGGTCATCAGCGATAAGTCGATAGCCGAACGGATGCGACTGATGCAGGCTGCTAAGGATTCACTGAAGTTGAACGTAAGAGAATAGTGCCATGTCGATAGATTTTCTGAAACGGCTTTTATTGTTTGTCGTCTTTGTGTTGGCACAGGCGCTGGTGTTGGGACGTGTTCATCTGTTCCATTGCGCCACACCGTTGCTGTACGTCTACTTCGTGACGATGTTTCCACGCAACTATTCCAAATGGGGCGTGCTGACGTGGGCTTTTGCCATGGGACTGTTGGTCGACATCTTTTCGAATACGCCAGGAATGGCTGCTGCCTCGCTGACGGTCATTGCTGCCATACAACCCTATTTCTATGCGCTCTTCGTACCGCGCGACGCTGCAGAGACGCTGGAACCCTCGTTGGTCAATCTGGGACCGACCAAATACAGCTACTATATTGTGATACATGTAGTGCTCTATTGCCTCTTGTTCTTCACGCTCGAAATGTTCACTTTCCACAACCTGATGGAGTGGCTGATGTGCGTGGTGGGCAGCACGCTGGTAACATTGTTACTGATATTTACTTTCGAGATTGCTAAGAGCAAGGCATGATAGACTATAATCTGAGCAGACGAAGCTATGTGATAGGTGGGGTGGCCGCGTTAATCGTGGTCATCTATATTCTTCGCTTGTTTCAACTGCAGATTACGAGTGATGACTACAAGAAGAGTGCCGACTCGAATGCCTTCCTGAAGAAGATAGAATATCCTGCTCGTGGTGGTATCTACGATCGCAATGGCAAGCTGCTGGTGTACAACCAGCCTGCCTATGATATTATGGTGGTGATGAACGAAGCCAAAGACCATCTGGATACTGCCGACTTCTGTAACGTGATGAATATTACGCGACAGGAGTTTGACCGCCGTATGGCCACCATCAAGGACCGTAACAAGAATCCCGGCTATTCGCGCTTTACGCAGCAGGTGTTTATGAGCCAGTTGAGCGACAAGGAATTTTCTGTGTTCCAGGAGAAGATGTTCCGATTCCCTGGCTTCTATATCCAGCGACGTTCCATCCGTCAGTACGAATTCCCCTTTGCCGCCCATGTGCTGGGCGACGTGGCTGAGGTGTCGCCTGCCGATATCGAGGAGGACGACTACTACCAGCCGGGCGACTATATCGGTAAGCTGGGTGTGGAGCGTAGCTACGAGAAACAGTTGCGAGGCGAGAAGGGTATGCAGATTCTGTTGCGCGACGCACATGGTCGTGTGCAGGGACGCTATATGAACGGTCAGTTCGACAAGCGTCCTGTGGCAGGCAAGAACCTGACGCTGGCGCTGGATGCTGAACTGCAGTCGTTGGGCGAGCGGCTGATGGAAGGCAAGATAGGCAGTATAGTAGCCATTGAACCTTCGACGGGCGAGATACTGTGTATGGTCAGCTCGCCCAGCTACGATCCCCGTCTGATGGTGGGCCGCCAGCGTTCGAAGAATCATCATACCTTGAGTCAGAACGTATGGAAACCACTGCTGAACCGTAGTATCATGGGACAGTATCCACCAGGTTCTACCTTTAAGACAACGCAGGGCCTGACCTTCATGACGGAAGGTATCCTGCATCCCACGCAGACCGCCTATCCCTGCGGTCACGGCTTCAATTTCAAGGGTCTTCATGTGGGTTGTCACGGACATGCCTCGCCCCTGCCTTTGGTGCCTGCGCTGAGTACTTCGTGTAATGGTTACTTCTGCTGGGGGCTCTATCACATGATTAATACCCATATCTCGAAGTACGGCTCTGTACAGAATGCGATGAACAAGTGGCGCGACTATATGGTGTCGATGGGCTTTGGCTATCGTCTGGGCGTTGACCTGCCAGGTGAGAAACGTGGTCTGATACCTAATGCTGCTTTCTATGACAAGGCCTACAAGGGCTCGTGGAACGGTCTGACCATTATCTCTATCGCCATCGGACAGGGTGAGGTCAACGCCACACCGCTACAGATTGCTAATTTAGGTGCTACCATCGCCAATCGCGGCTGGTTTATCACACCCCATGTGGTGAAGAAGATTCAGGGTGAGGAACTTGACACACTCTATACCAAGAAACGCCGCACTATGGCATCGCGTGAGTCCTACGATTACGTGGTACAAGGTATGCGTGCGTCGGCGACGGGTGGTACGTGTCACGCTCTGGCCAAATATGACTTCCAGGCGTGTGGCAAGACTGGTACGGCACAGAACCGCGGTCACGACCACTCGGTATTCATGGGTTTTGCTCCAATGGATAAGCCGAAGATTGCCGTTGCCGTGTATGTGGAGAATGGCGGATGGGGTGCCACATATGGCGTGCCCATTGGCGGATTGATTATGGAAAAGTATATTCACGGAAAACTCTCGCCAGCCTCTGAGCATCAGGCTACAGAGTTCCAAAACCGACATATAGCGTATGGCACGACCAGCAGATAGACGACAAGGAAGCGTGTTGCGTAACCTCGACTGGTGGACGATTCTCATCTATATCGCCCTCCTCTCGTTCGGCTGGATCAGTGTCTGTGGTGCCAGCTACTCGTATGGCGAGACCGACATCTTCAGTCTTGACACGCGTTCAGGTATGCAGATTATCTGGATTGCCACCAGTATCATGCTGGGCTTCATCATCCTGATGCTCGACGACCGCTTCTACGATACTTTTTCTTTCATTATATACGGATTGTTGCTGCTGTTGCTTTTTGCCACCATCTTCAATCCGCATTCCATCAAGGGCTCCCGATCGTGGCTTGTATTGGGCCCGTTGCGTCTGCAACCTGCTGAGTTTGCGAAGTTTGCAACGGCGTTGGCATTGGCGAAACTGATGTCTACCTATGGCTATACCATTGGTAAGTGGAAACATTTTGCTGCCGCTTTGGCGGTCATCTTCTTGCCGATGATGTTTATTGTGTTGCAGCGTGAGACGGGTTCGGCTTTGGTCTATCTGTCCTTCTTCCTGATGTTCTATCGCGAGGGCATGCCGGGCAGCATCCTCTTCACGGGTGTCGCTATGGTGGTTTACTTCGTCGTGGGCATCCGTTATGCCGAAGCGTATATGGTGGAGCATACGACATCGATAGGTGAATTTACAGTGTTGCTGCTGGTCCAGCTGTTCTCGATAGGCATGGTGTGGGTGTATGCTAATAAGCGTACGGCGTTACAGTTGCTGTCGTGTAGCGTACTGGTGACGTTACTATCACTATTCCTGCTGTTCATTCCGCTCGAAATCATCTATGTACAATGGGTTTTGGTAGTCTTATTGATAGGTTATCTATTGTACGAGGGTTTGCGCTCGCGTGTGCGTTCTTATTTTTTTATAGCCCTCTTTGCCATAGGTTCCGTAGGTTTCTACTATGGTGCCGACTTCATCATGCAGAATGTGATGGAGCCCCACCAGCGCTCACGTATCAATGTGTTGCTGGGACTTGACGAAGACCTGCGTGGTGCTGGCTATAACGTACATCAGAGCGAGATAGCCATTGGTTCGGGCGGTTTGCAGGGTAAGGGTTTCCTGAATGGCACGCAGACCAAGCTGAAATTTGTGCCCGAGCAGGACACTGATTTCATCTTCTGTACCGTTGGTGAGGAGGAGGGTTTCTTGGGGTCGGCAGGTGTGTTACTGCTGTTTCTGACCCTGATATTAAGGCTTATCTATCTGTCAGAGCGACAACCATACCATTTCTCGCGCGTCTATGGCTATTGTGTGCTGAGCATTTTCCTGTTCCATGTCTTTATCAATGTAGGCATGGTGCTGGGGCTGACTCCCGTTATCGGCATCCCGTTGCCGTTCTTCAGCTATGGCGGTTCATCGCTGTGGGGCTTCACCTTTTTACTGTTTATCTTTCTTCGTCTGGACGCCAGCCGAAACCTGTCGCGATAGCTGCAGTCCCACGTCCAGTATGCCTGGCAGAATCTCGCGCTTCATGCAGTGATGGATGCTTACGTGTAGTGCTTCGTCTTTGTCCAATTTCAGCGTCATGAGTGGGAACAGGTATTGAATGTGGTTGATGCCGTTACCATGCGCGTGTCCCAACTCGTCCACCAGATGGCATTCCAGGGTGTCCGTATAGGTTTTGCCCGAGGGTGCCACCATTTGCTTGACGATGAGGTTCAGACTCCTGAATGGATATTCCCCATTGATGCGAAGACCTACAGCCTCTTCGTAGTTGCCAGTCCGTTGTATGGGGCTGATGTCGAACGATAGGGTGTCGTTGCGCTCCCAGCCTTTGATGGATGTCGACTCGTAATGGCTGTACACGATGTGGTCTTGGCACGATGCCAGTACCATGCCTAAACACACCGTCAAATATAGTAGGGTACGCCTATTCATGTTTGGATAAAGGCTTTTAGCTGTTAGCCTTTGGCTGTTGGCTCTCTTTGGCTTCTGCTGGCTTCTTTCTCTTCTTCTTTTTCTTCTTGGCACGGTCGAAGCGGTTGATATTCTCTTGAGTAGCCAAATCGATAGGACCTGTGGGAGCCTTGGACTTGCCGTCTTCTATCAACGATTCGGGTTTCTCGCCCTTGCGATTCATCTCGATAATCTGTTTGGCACGCTCGGCAGTGATGGTCTCCAGGTTGGCGGCAATATTCTTGTCGGTAGAGTAGGTGATGAGGCCAGCCAGAATATCAGCTTTAAAGTAGTAGTAGTCGGCATCCTGTGTCTGTAGCTGTACCTCCTTCGAGGGTAGCTTGCGACTAGCTTCTACGTAGTTGTCCACCTCGTAGTTCAGGCAGCATTTCAGTTTGGCACACATACCGGCCAGCTTCTGCGGATTGAGCGAGATGTCCTGGAAACGGGCTGACGACGTACCTACGCTGACAAAGTTCTTCATCCAAGTTGCACAGCACAACTCACGTCCGCAGGGTCCTGTGCCGCCTATACGACCAGCCTCCTGACGGGCGCCAATCTGTTTCATCTCAATACGTACGTGGAAGGTCGCTGCCAAATCCTTGATGAGTTGGCGGAAGTCCACACGCTCGTCGGCTATATAGTAGAAGATAGCCTTGTTGCAGTCGCCTTGATACTCTACGTCGCCAATCTTCATGTCCAAGCCCAGTCCTTTGGCAATCTGTCGGCTTTCAATCATTGTACCATGTTCGCGACTCTTAGCTTCGCGGTATTTCTCCATATCGCTGTCACGAGCAATGCGATACACGCGCTTGATGTCGTCGGCACTCTTCAGGTTGGCTTTCTTGATTTGCAATTTCACCAGTCGTCCTGTCAGCGTCACCACACCGATGTCGTGACCCGGATTAGCCTCCACAGCCACAATGTCACCTTTCTTCAGGTCCAGCTTGTTTACGTTATGGTAATAGCCTTTGCGGGTATGTTTGAATTGCACTTCCACCAAGTCGGTATCGTCCGTGTTACCTGGTACGTCGGCCAACCAGTCGTAGGTATTCAACTGTCGGTCCTGTCGTCCCACAGCCTCCTTGCAGAGTCCGCGGTCACAGCCCGTCATTATCTCGAGATCTTTTTCCATTTTATTTTAATTTCTTTATGTCGTTATGTCGTTATTTCGTTATTCCGTAATTTCGTTATTCCTTGATTCCGTCACTTCTGTATCAGAAGTACAATCATTTTCAGGGCCATATCGAAAAATACGATCTTGGCATTTGCATTCTGTCCGATGTCGCGAATGGCAAGATTAGCCAGTTCGCTGATGGGTATGATATTGGCCTCGTTGATGAAACGGGCGAAGTTTCTGGCAAACTCCTCTTCGCGCTGCGTCATATAGCAGAGATTCTCGTTCTGGAAGTTATACATGAAGTTCTCGCGTACCAGTCGGAGAAAGTATTCCAGGAAACGCTTTTGTTTCTCGCGTCCCATCGTGCCCATCTGTTCCGACCATGCCTTCAGGTCTTTTACCTTGCGCATGTAGGCCAGTCGCATCAACGACTGGAACATATCCAAAAACAGCTCGTTCTCCGAGTCACTGCTCAACAGTTCCAATGCTTTCAGCCAGTTGCCGTTAGCCATGCGACTGACGCGTTGTGCCATGTCTTCCGTCAGTCCGCGCTTCGCCATGAGTGCCTGCTTGACGTCCTCGTCGGCTATCTTCTTGACGTCTATGCGTTGCACACGACTGCGGATGGTCTCCAACAACTTGTCGGGCTCCTGGCACACCATGATGAACAGCGTCTGCGAGGGTGGCTCCTCCAACAGTTTCAGAATCTTGTTGGCACACTCGATGTTCATGCGCTCGGGCAACCAGATGATACTGACCTTATAACCCCCTTGGCTCGATTTCAGGCTCAGTTTGCGCACCAGTTCGTCGCTTTCGCCTGCGGTGATGATGGCCTGCTGGTTCTCGCCACCCATCTGTTCCAGCCACTCATTCATGGTGAAGTAGGGACCACCCATGACTAACTCGTGCCATTCGCGTGCGAAGTCATCGCTGATGGGCTTATGGTCGCTCGACATCGACGGCAACTTGATGGTGGGGTAGGTGAAGTGCAGGTCGGGATGCTCCAGCTTCTGCAACATGGGGCTCTCTACGTATTCGGGCTGGTCGCTGAACATCGATTCTACCTTCGTGGCCAGAAGACGTTGCGCCAGTCCGATAGCCAATGCCAGTTTGCCGGCACCTTGTGGACCGCACAGCATGATAGCATGGGGCAGACGCTCTTCGTTGACCATCTGCATCAGGCGTTCCTGCACCTCCCGTTGTCCTATCACATGTTCAAACATTCTACGTGTATGTGCACAATACGCGTACAAAGGTACGAATAAGTGAGCGAAACTCCAAATAAATTTGAGATTTTCCAAACGAGAGTGCAAAAAATATCGCGAATGCTAGTAGGCTTCGCGGTATTTATTTTCGTCCTTGTCGTCGAGCATGGAGAGATAGCTCTGGTAGCGGCTTTGGGCGATGTAGTGGTCTTCAACGGCTTTCAATACGGCACAACCCGGTTCGTGGGTGTGTGTGCAGTCGCTGAAGCGGCATTGTTGGGAGAACTCGAAGATTTCGCGGAAATAGCTGGTGAGTTCTTCGCGCTCCATGTCGAAGGTTCCGAAACCCTTGATGCCTGGGGTGTCGATGAGCCAGCCTGCGGCGGGTGATGGGTGACGGGTGATGGGTGACAGTGGAATCATCTCGGAGAAAGTGGTGGTGTGCATGCCTGTCTGGTGTGCATCGCTGATGTCGGCGGTGCGCAGGTTGGCATGTGGCACAAGGCGATTAATGAGCGTAGACTTGCCGACACCTGAGTTGCCACTGAGCAGGGTGATCTTGCCGTCGAGCAGGGAACGTAAAGTCTCGACACCCTCGCCCGTGTGTGCAGAGATGGCGTGACACTCGTAGCCGATGGTCTCGTAGAGTTGAATCATCATCTGCTGGTAGTGATGTTCGTCGTCGCTGAGCAGGTCGCTCTTATTAAATATAAGTATCACGGGCACGCGATAAGCTTCGGCAGAAGCGAGGAAGCGGTCGATGAACGTGGTACTAGTCTCAGGACGTGCGACGGTAATGACGAGGAGGGCTTGGTCGACGTTGGCAGCGAGGATATGGCTCTGCTTGGAGAGGTTGATGGACTTGCGGATGATGTAGTTCTTGCGGTCGGCAATTTCCGTAATCCAGTTGCCTTCACCCACAGTAACCCTATCACCTACAGCCACAGGATTGGTGGAACGGATTCCCTTGATGCGGAAATTCCCCTTCACCTTACAATCAAGGAGCTGGCCATCGTCGGTGAGGACGGTGTACCAGCTTCCAGTATTCTTAATGACGAGACCTTTCACTCTTCACTTTTCACTTTTCACTAGCGAAGCGCTTATACCGTCATGATTTCCTTGTTCTTGGCCTCCATCAGAGCGTCGAGCTTCTTGATGTACTTGTCGTGTAATTTCTGCAGTTCGGCCTCGGCATCCTTCTCGTTGTCCTCAGAGAGTCCGTCCTTGATGGCCTTCTTCAGTTTTTCCTTGATGTCGCCACGAACGTTGCGCACCTCGACCTTGGCCTTCTCGGCAATCTTGTTGCACTGCTTCACGAGGTCGCGACGACGCTCCTCGGTGGGCTGGGGGATACCCAGACGGATAATCTCGCCGTTGTTCTCGGGTGTAATGCCGACGTCGGAGTCCATGATGGCTTTCTCGATGTCGCGAATCTGCTTCTTATCCCAAGGCTTGATAGCTATGGTACGCGCATCGGGCGTAGAAATGTTGGCTACTTGGTTCAGGGGTACGCGAGAACCGTACGACTCGACACGTACACCGTCAAGGATGGCTACGTTAGCACGTCCTGCACGTACGCGGTTCAGTTCTTCTTCGAGGAACAAGGCTGCCATCTCCATACGCTCCTCAGCTGATGCTAATGTTTGTTTTACGTCTATCATAATGCAAATAATTAGTTATTTTCCGTGCACAAAGTTACGAATTATGGCGTAAAATACAAAGAAAATGGGGATTTTTTTTCAAAATACCATAATCATGGTATGCAAATACTATGCTTATGGGATTGTGGAAGTGGAATTTTCGCCGTACCTTTGCACCCAGAAATATTAAAAATGAAAGATGAAACATTAAATATTAAACATTAAACATTTTAAAAGGATAAGGTTATGAGTAAAATTGCAAAGCAGCTGACCGAGCTCGTCGGCAACACCCCACTCTTGGAGCTCAACAAGTATTCACAGGCAAAGGGTCTGGAGACCCCAGTGATTGCCAAAGTAGAGTTTTTCAACCCCGGCGGTAGCGTAAAAGACCGTATCGCGCTGGCGATGATCGAGGATGCCGAGGCAAAGGGCATCTTGAAGCCCGGCGCCACCATCATCGAACCAACAAGCGGAAATACGGGCGTAGGACTGGCACTGGTATCAGCCGTCAAAGGCTACCGTCTTATCCTTACCATGCCCGAAACCATGAGTGTGGAGCGTCGTAACCTTGTGAAGGCCTATGGTGCCGAGGTACGCCTCACCTCTGGCAAAGACGGCATGCCAGGTGCCATCCGCGCTGCCGAGGAGTTGCGCGACTCTATCCCTGGAGCAGTCATCCTGCAGCAGTTCGAGAATGCTGCCAACCCCGCCAAGCACTATGCTACCACAGGTCCTGAGATCTGGCGCGACACCGACGGCAAGGTGGACATCTTCATCGGTGGTGTGGGTACTGGCGGTACCATCAGCGGTACAGGTAAGTATCTGAAGGAACAGAACCCCAACGTGAAGATTATTGCCGTAGAGCCGAAGTCCTCACCTGTTCTGAACGGTGGTCAGAGCGGCCCTCACAAAATTCAGGGTATCGGTGCAGGATTCATCCCCAAGACCTACGATTCAGATGTCATCGACGAGGTGTTTGATGTAGAGAACGACCAAGCCATCCGCACAGGTCGTGAGATTGCACAATCAGAAGGTCTGCTGGTTGGTATCTCTGCCGGTGCCGCTCTCTTCGCAGCCATCGAGGTGGCCAAACGTCCTGAGAACAAAGGCAAGAAGATTGTGGTGCTGCTGCCAGACACGGGTGAGCGTTATCTCTCTACCGTGCTCTACGCCTTCGAGGACTATCCCCTCTAAGCCACTTCCCAAACCAAAGAGATTCCCAAATTACTGGGAATCTCTTTTTGTATAAGAC
>JAEEGL014036868.1_pt1 | contig 10986 bp, 10 predicted proteins | sample 9134231 | NCBI WGS metagenome assembly JAEEGL01 (sample SAMN16246548, study PRJNA631951) | gut metagenome | biome: gut microbiome; feature: rumen; material: fiber-attached | host: Bos | place: Iran: Karaj | collected 2018-10 | reverse complement strand
GAGACAGGCAGAAACGTAACCATCATAGAAATGCAGGATGAGATTGCACCGGAAGCCAACTGGATGCATAAGGTGGGCATGATACAGCGATTTGCGCAGACCCCTTCCCTTCAGGTGAAAACCGGTCTCCGCTGCATGGCAGTAACCCCAACAGGCGTGGAGTGTCAGGACAGGGACGGAAACGCTGTTCTTATCACAGCTGAGAGCAAAGTCTACGCCTTTGGTCAGCGGAGCGTCCCCTCGGAAGACCTGCTCCGGCTTGATGTACCGGAGATTCGGCTTATTGGCGACTGCAGGCTGGTAGGCAAGACCAACGGTGCCATTTTTGACGGCTATCATGCCGCGATGGATTTATAAAAGCAATTGGAAACGGAGGTATGCAAGATGGAAGTAACTCCCTTTGAGTTGGAGCGGCTTTTGGAAAAGAAAATGGCGGAACGCGCTGTGCAGAATCTGATCGGGCGTTTTTGCCACCTGAATACAGCCCGCCGTGATCAGGACATTCTGGCTATCTGGTCCAAGGCACCGGATGCGCGAATTGAACAGCCCTGGGGCGTGTATGACGGTCCGGAAGGTGTAACGCGGTTTTTCACAGAGGAAATGCCAACCCATGACGACCTTGACGCACGTAAGGGTGACTTATCCGTGGACTGCCTGAGCACAGCGGTGATTGAAGTCGCCACTGATGTGAAAACAGCCCGAGGCGCCTGGTTCTCTCAGGGCATCCGGACAGGTAAAAAAGACGGAGATCTTCTGTGCAGATGGTACTGGACCAAGTTAGCAGCGGACTTTATCTACGAGGACGGAACCTGGAAAATCTGGCATATGGCGGTATTCCCCCTGTTGGAGGCAGATTATGAAACGCCCTGGTACGAGATGCCCAAGCTGACCCAGGAAGCATTTGCCAGTTTCCATGCCGACCGCGCCCCTACAGCAAGGTATCTCTGGAGTTTCCACGAGGACAACAATTATCCGCTGGGTCATCCGGCTACCCCGAAGCCCTATGACAATTTCGACCTGGAAGTCGGATACGGCTATTAAGGAGGTGCCAAAGATGATGACCTATGAAGAGATGTACCATGCCTATCAGAAACTGGAAGCGGCGGACCAGATCCGGAACCTGGTCTCTGACTACTGCTTTGAGCACAACTGTGCCCTGCAGATGCGTTATTATCACAAGTGGTCCAGGCGGGAAGATATCCGGCATGAGATGCCCTGGGGCAATACCACCGGGCACCGGAATCTGGAGTACAACAACCCCTGGCATGACGTAGTCCGTCACCCGGATGACGCCCAGAACATGAAGGGCGGTGCCATGTTTATTCATTCCACCACCACTCCTGTTATTGAGGTGGCAGACGATCTGAAGACAGCCAGAGCAGTTTTCCTGTCTCCGGGCTTTGAAGGGATTGCCGCCAAGAAAATGGGTACCTGGGCCAACAGCAAGTACGCCTATGAGTTTATCCTTGAAGACGGCGAATGGAGGGTCTGGAAGTGCAGGATCTTCCCTGTATTCCGCAACGACTATTACGATGATTTTGGTGCGGTGGCAGAGGAGGACATGACCAAGAAAAAAAGGGTGGGCATGGAGGACTTCCATGACTTCTTCCGCTACGGTCCCGACGTGATCATGCCCAGAAACGAACCGGATCCCCCGAAGCCCTATGCCACATGGGAACCCGGTTGGAATTTCGGAACAGACTGAGGAGGCGCAGCACATGAATATGCAGGACAATAATGTTTATGATAAGCCCGCCGAGGGTGCGGCTCCCGGTGAGCGGTTCAGCCATATTGAGAACCCCAAGCGGACCCAGGAGGAAATGAGCCGGGAGTTTGAGCGACTCACCGCAGCCAGAACATGTGAAAACCTGGCCGGCAGCTTCTCCTATTTGTTCTCCGCCAACCGGATGGCTGAGGTCTCCTCCCTGTTTGCCCATACAGACTCAGACCGGATTACCATGCCCTACGGTGTGTATCGCGGTGCAGACGCAGCCGACCGTTGTTTCCTTCAGGACATGGTGGATATCGACGATCCTGACCCGGTCCGGCACGAAGAACTGAAGGGAAGAATGATCATCCCGGATATGTGCACGGGAATTGTAGAAGTCGCCGGAGACGGAAAGACAGCCAAAGGATTATGGAACAGTCCGGGACTGGAAGCCCACAGCAGCGCAGGAAAAGGTCAGGGATGGTGGACCTGGAGCAAGTTCGCCATGGATTTTATTCTCACCGAAGAGGGATGGAAGATCTGGCATTTTGCCCGGTACCTCTACTTCTCCACAGAGTACCTGAAAAGCTGGGCCAAATCCCCGAAGCACATCTTTGCGCCCGCACACCTGTCCATCGATGAGCCTGCTCCAGAGCAGTACTATTACACACCAGACGCTGTTTATCCCGATGAAGAGCCTGCCATTCCGGTGCCGTATGAAACCTGGAGCGATTGAACTGTCTTTTGAGATGCCTCTTTTCGGAAACTTTTTAAAATCAACACATCAAACGTAATAATTCCGCCTCTTCCGCGTCATTATGGTTGAAGGAGACAAAACCAATTTGGAATGGAGGAACACACAATGAAAAAGACTGTTAGATTGCTGGTCCTTATCCTTGGGCTTCTGATACTGCTCACCGCCTGTGGTTCCAGTGCGAGTGTATCCAGTCCCGCTGGAAACCACTATGCAGACACCATGCCGGAGACCGGGATGTATGCTGAGGAGCCTGGGATGTATGCCGAGGAGGCCGGGATGTATGCCGAGGAGGCCGTTGCTGAGGATTGGGATTATGATATGGACAGAGAACCTCTGGCAGCGGCAGCAGAGGCACCGGCTCAACCCGCCCCGGAAAAAAACGCTGATGGACTGACCGAGGGCACCCCTTCTTCCGCCGACCTGTCTGAGAAAATTATCTATTCCGCCTATGCAGAGGTGGAAACACTGGAATTCGACCAGAGCGTGGATGCGGTCTACGCCATGATGGATCAGTATGGCGCTTTTATTGAGAATTCTTCGGTCACAGGAAGCAATCTCACCGACAGCTATTATGGCTATTCGTCTACACGCACCGCTGACTTCACCCTGCGGGTACCCAAGGAACGCTATTTTGCCATGACCACAGCTCTGGACGGCATAGGTAACGTTACTTACCTCAGCAGCAGTGCGGACAACATCACAGCCCAGTACACAGACACCGCCTCACGGCTTGCTGCCTACGAGGTGGAAGAGCAGAGACTTCTGGACATTCTCGCGCAGGCGGAGACTGTAGAGGATATGATCACGGTGGAAAGCCGTCTCAGTGATATCCGCTATGAGAAGGAGTACCTCACTTCCTCGCTGAGAAACTGGGACAATCAGGTGGACTACAGCACCGTGAGCCTGCATCTTCGTGAGGTCCGGGTCCTGACCCCTGAACCGGAAGAGGAAAAGGGCTACTGGGAGCAGGTAGGAGAAGGCTTCATGGATACGCTCCGTTCCATCGGCAACGCCTGCATGGAGATTTTCCGGTTCTTCGTGGCAGCTATCCCCGTACTGCTGATCCTAGCTGTGATAATCCTGATAATCGTACTACTGATCCGTCGGGCAGTTAAGAAACACGCTCGCAACCGCAGCACAATCCAACAGGTCCCTGCTGCCCCGGGTGTCCCTGTGCCGCCTTCCGGTGCAAAGCCTCAGGAGAATCCGGCACCTTCCGATGATTCTCAGTAAACCGGCTTGCATTATCTGATTCTATGACATGGCTGCAGTCCCGGAACGGCAGGAACCGTCGTTCCGGGACTGTTTTTGCCGCAGATTCCGATTATTTTTACCTTTCATTCCCCTTCCCTATTGACAACCAATCTGTTTCCAATATAATAATCTTGAACCGTGTCATTTGGCGGCTAATCCGCCGGACGGCACGGTTATTTTTTGAAGAAGAACGGGGGAGGATAAATGGCAAAAGAACTCATTCGTCTCCAGAACGTGTCCATGAGCTTTGATGGAGAAACCGTGCTCGACAACATCAGCCTGACGATTAACGATCACGAATTCCTTACACTGCTCGGTCCCAGCGGCTGTGGTAAAACCACGACCCTGCGGATCATCGGCGGCTTTCAGGCGCCCACGACCGGAGATGTCTTTTTTGACGGGGAACGCATCAATGATGTGCCGCCCTATCGCCGCAAGATCAATACGGTATTCCAGAAATATGCACTGTTTCCGCATCTTGACGTATATGACAATATTGCCTTCGGGCTCCGGGTCAGCAAGCTGCCGGAACCGGAGGTGGATCAGCGCGTAATGGAAATGCTGGAAATCGTTTCCCTGCGGGGTTTCCAGAATCGGAAGGTCACATCTTTATCCGGCGGTCAGCAGCAGCGGGTGGCAATCGCCCGTGCTCTGGTGAACCAGCCCAAGGTACTGCTGTTGGATGAACCTCTGGGCGCTCTGGATATGCGGCTTCGAAAAGACATGCAGAATGAGCTCAAGCGTATCCAGCAGACCCTTGGCATTACATTCATCTACGTGACTCATGATCAGGAGGAAGCTCTTGCCATGAGCGATACCGTGGTGGTCATGGACAAGGGCTGCATCCAGCAGATCGGTTCTCCCGTCAGTATATATAACGAACCCAACAACGCCTTTGTTGCCGACTTTATCGGCGAGAGCAATATCCTTGACGGCTTCATGCGTAAGGACTACGAGGTGGAATTCTTCGGTCACCGCTATACCTGTCTGGACAAGGGCTTTGCCAGAAGCGAGCCTGTGGATGTGGTTATTCGTCCCGAGGACATCGACATTGTTCCTCCGGATGACAAGCATCTGACCGCCACTGTGACCAATGTGATTTTCAAGGGCATATTCTATGATACCTTCGTGGATGTGGGCGACTTCAAGTGGCTGATTCAGACCACGGACTTCCATGAGATCGGCGATGAGATCGGCATCAGCCTGGACCCCGATGCCATCCATGTGATGAAAAAGAGTGATTACTCCGAACAGTTCGGTGACTACAGCTCCTACAGCGCTGAGTACGACGAAATGGAGGAGGATCCGGAGGGCGAAGGCAATGAAGAATAGACTCCTGGCCGGCCCCTATCTTCTCTGGATGGTGATATTTACCCTGATTCCTTTGGGAATAGTGGTATACTATGCCTTTACTGACTCCCTGACCGGGGGCTTCACTCTGGAGAATCTTTCAAAGATTGGTATATATCTCCCCATCTTTTTCCGTTCCATGGGTCTGGCTGCCGTTGCCTGCGTGATCTGCCTGATCATCGGCTATCCGGTTGCATACTGTATCGCCTCTGTCAGCGAATCATGGCGGAGATTTCTCTCCATGCTGGTGATGCTTCCCATGTGCATGAGCTTCCTGCTCCGCACTCTTGCCTGGGTAGCGTTGCTGGAGGACACGGGAATTCTGAATAACGCCCTCGGACTTCTTGGAATAGGTCCCCTGCCCCTGGTACGGAACAACGGCGCAGTGATCCTGGGCATGGTTTACAACTATCTCCCCTACATGATTACACCCCTGTACACCGTGATTCTCAAGATTGATCCCAAGTTGGAGGAAGCGGCACAGGACCTGGGCTGCAGCGGCATCCAGGTATTCCGCAGGGTAACACTTCCCCTGTCCGTTCCCGGCATCGTCTCCGGCATCACCATGGTATTCGTACCCGCCGTTTCCACTTTCTATATCTCCCAGAAACTTGGCGGCACCAGCACGGTGCTCATTGGTGACGTTATCGAAAGCCAGTTCAAAACTGCCTATAACCCCAATCTGGGGGCGGCACTCAGCCTGATTCTCATGGTCATGGTGTTGGTCTGCGTCGGTGTCATGAACCATTTCTCCAGCAGTGATGACCTTGGAGAGGAGATGATGCCGCTGTGAAACGTTTTACCCGTATCTTCACGGTCCTGGTGTTTCTGTTTCTGTATCTTCCGATGATCGTGCTGGGTGTTGGATCCTTCAACAAGGGTACCAGTATCGGCTCTTTCTCCGGTTTTACGCTGAGTCAGTACGGCGCCCTGTTCCATGACAGGACCCTTCTCCCCCTGTTGGGCAATTCCGTCATCATTGCTGTTGTGGCCGCAGTCATCGCCACAATTCTGGGCACTATGGCAGCCGTTGGCATCCACAATATGCGGCGGCGTCCCAAAGCCATGGCCATGGCTCTTACAAACATCCCGATGACAAACCCTGACATTGTCACCGGTGTTTCCCTGGCGCTTCTGTTCGCCTTTGCAGGCACCATGCTTCGGCGCAACAGTGTCATGGGATTTGGCACGCTTCTTATCGCTCATGTCACATTTGACATGCCGTATGTGATTCTGTCTGTGATGCCAAAGCTCTCCCAGATGGATCCGGATCTGGAGGAAGCTGCACTGGACCTGGGCTGCAATCCGATACAGGCCTTCTTCAAAGTGGTTATCCACGAAATCATGCCCGGTATCATCTCAGGAGCATTGATGGCCTTCACCATGAGTCTGGACGATTTTGTGATCTCCTACTTTGTCTATGGGCCGAACTTCGTTACTCTGCCGGTGGAAATCTATAATTACACGAAAAAGCCCCTGCAACCAAAAATTTACGCACTGTTCACCCTGTTGTTCCTGGTAATCCTGCTACTCATGGTCCTGATGAATCTGCTGCAGCTTCGGGATGCCCGGCGTCGTGGAAGGGAGGGTGTTTAATGCGTACTATCTTTCAAAGATTCCTGATTGTCACTCTGGGGCCGCTTCTGATTCTCCCTCTTCTTTCAGGGCTTCTCAGCACTCCTGCCGCTGCCTCTGACACTGACGTAACCATTAACGTCTATAACTGGGGCCAATATATCTCCGATGGCACCGATGGTTACATTGATGTAAACACTGCCTTCACCGAAGCCACCGGCATTGAAGTCAACTATATGACCTTTGATACCAATGAGGGCTTGTATACCAAGCTGAAGACCGGCGGGTCTTCCTATGATGTTATTGTTCCGTCGGACTATATGGCTGCCCGCCTCATTGATGAGGGGCTGGTTCAGAAGCTGGATTATTCCAACATCCCCAATGCTTCTTATGTGGATGAAAGCTACCGGAATCTGGCCTTTGATCCCGACAATGCATATTCCGTCCCCTATACATGGGGAACGGTGGGTGTGATCTACAACTCCAAATACGTGGACGAGACGGATATTGGTGGATGGGATCTTCTGTGGAACTCCAAGTACGCAGGCAAAATTCTGATGTTCGACAACAACCGCGATGCTTTTGCCATTGCTGAAGCAAGTCTCGGCTATTCCCTGAATACCACCGATGAGACAGAGCTTCGGGCTTGCTCAGATCTGCTCGCCCACCAGCGCCCTGTGGTTCAGCAGTATGTAATGGATCAGATCTATGACAAAATGATTGGCGAAGAGGCCTGGATCGCCCCTTATTATGCCGGTGACTATCTCTGGATGCTGGACGAGAATGAAGATCTGGCATTCTATTTCCCAGAGGAGGGCTTCAACTTCTTTGTGGACTGTCTGATGATTCCCACCTCATCAGAGCACAAGGCCGAGGCTGAGGCTTATATTAATTTTCTGCTGGATCCGGCAATCTGCGGAGAGAATCTGGACTATCTTGGCTATTCTGCCCCGGAGACTGCCGCCAAGGCATATATGAACCCAGAGATGGTGGAAAATGAGATCGCTTATCCAGCCCCGGAGGTGCTCGCCCGCAGCGAAGCCTTTCTCTATCTTCCTCCGGAGACCAATCAGCTGATGGATTCCCTATGGCTGGAGGTAAAGACCGGCGGTACCGGTACTACAGAGATGCTCCTTACATTTCTCGCCGTTGTAGCTGCCATTCTTGCAGCTCTGGTCGGATACAGCATATGGAAGCGCCGCAGAAAGGCCCGCCGCGGGAAATATTACCGCACTTAAAAAGAGAGTCTGTCAAAGGCTTTTCATACACAAATGGCTCCCAAGCTCAAATAGCCTGGGAGCCTTTTTTTCATAAGATACTGCTGCAGCACAGCATGAGCCCTGTCACGGTCTGAGCCTGTCCGGGCAAGCGTTTTGTAGATTGCTACAGCTCATTGGATTTTATGTGGCGTCCAACAATTTCCGAGACCTCTGTAATCGTTGTAAACGTGCTGCCTTCCACACTGTCGATAATCTGCTTCAGCTCAAATATCTCTGCTCTGGTAACCACACAGTACAGCACCTGCTTTTTCTGACTGCTGACATACCCGGTCCCTTCCATGAAAGTAACGGTCCGGCCCAGCTGCTGATAAATCAGATCTGCCAGCTCGTGACCGTTTTCCGTTACGATCATAACGGACTTCGTGGTATTCAGTCCTACCTCCACAATATCAATTACCCGTGAAGTTATAAAATACATGATCAGGGAATACATTCCCCTGTCCAATCCGAAAACCATGCCGGCTACAAAGTAGATGATCACATTAAACAGAAGTATGATCTGGCCAATAGAGAAGGAGAATTTTCGGTTCACAAGAATCGCTACGATCTCTGTGCCGTCAAGGCAGCTTCCCCCGCGCAGAACCAGTCCCACGCCGACCCCGAGAAAAATACCGCCGAACACTACAGCCAGAATGGTATCCGAGGTCGCGTTTACCAATGGCTCAAAGACAGCCGTCATAGCAGAAAAGAGTGTTACCGCATAGATAACTTTTAATGCAAGCAGCTTGCCCAGGGCTCTTACTCCCAGCAGCACGAACGGAATGTTGATGACTACTACCAGCACACCCAGCTTCACCGGAACATAGTGGGCCAGAATCATACTGATGCCGGTGACTCCTCCATCGAAGATGGCATTGGGCACCAGGAACTCCTCCAGAGCGAAGGCAGCAGTCACCGCCCCAAACGTAATAAGCAGCCATGACATTATTTGGTTTTTAAACCAACTGTTCAACGAACCCCTCCTGACTATCTGATACCAATGCATAACATCATCTGTACGCATAGAAGCTTTCTGAAAAGGTCTGGGCGGTGCTGCCCAAATAGGCTTAGATCAGGGAATGCAGGCACCAATGATGCTTTCTCTTCCGTCAGCCCAACCGGCATCGCCGCAATAAAAAGCTGTAAGGATTCGGAGACGTTCTGTCTCCTTTCCTCACAGCTTTCTTTATCATCCATGCAGCTTGCTGGGATCAACGGGAGTAGTTGTGAGGTTCCCGCCCGCAACTGAATAGAGCGTCAGTGTAACGATACTGTATTCGATGTAATTGCCGCTGTAGGTGGTGGTAAAGGAAATGGTGTCATCTGTCTGATAAGCGGAGGTTTCGCTGCCGAACAGTTCCGACTCCCCGTACCAGGTATCGCCTGTGGCGTAAAAGACATTGTAGGTGCCGTCCTGAACGCTGCTGATGGTCGTCTGGGAGTCTGCCCGCACATAGAATGCAATATAGGAAGACGGGTCATTGACCTTCTCCACCCTGAGATAAATCGGTGTGCTTCCAGCAATTACGGTCAATTCCCCGTATCCGCTGCCTGTGGTGTCCGCCAGTATTTCTCCGTTGCCGGGCTGTATATAGGCAAGCCAGCCGTCCAGTTCGCTCTGGAGAGCCTCGATCCCGGCGAGCACGGTCTCACTTTCGGTGGTATCTCGAAGACTGTCCAGTTCATTCTGGGTGTACTCCAGATAGTTGGCGTTGTATGCCTGCCAGATGAGGCCCAGATGAGCACTGTCAATGAGTTCCTGGAACGCACTCTCGTCGGATACCTCATGATCCTCCAGGAACGCCTCTCCATCATCCATAGCCTGCTGATACTCTCCTGCATCGATCAGCGCCTGAATGTCCGCGAGTCCCTGTTCCTCCACAGCGGTGTCATATGTATCCTCTGCGTTTTCGAGTTCTGAGAAGTTTTCAACATATTCTCTGCTGCTCTCCGGAAGTGCATTGTAAAGGTCCCAGGCAGCATCCATATCGTCACGGCTGTCCACAGTGATCTCACCCAGGCCGTCAATGGCATCTTCCACTGCGGTCACAGCGGATGTTGCTTCCTGATAGGATGCCTCGGCATCCTCCAGCTGACCGTAATTGCTCACAAAGGCGCGCACATTTTCCGGCAGGGCATCATAGGCAACACGGGCCCCGTCCAGTACAGCACCGGATCCGGGGGTAATCTCCCCGATGTCATCAATCAGATCAATTACCTGCTGCGCCTGCGCTTGAATTTGTGCCGCTTCATTCGCCGCGTTCTTTGCCTGCTCTGCAGTCTGCGCCAGCATGTCGGTCTTTTCGGCCTCACTCTGGCCTTCCTCTGACTTCAGGCTCTCCTCCTGCCCCTGATCCGACTTGCCTTTATCGGAATCATTGCCTTTCCCGCTGGTTCCGCAGCCTGCCATCACACCCAGAATCATTGCGATGACCAGCAGCATGGAAATCCATTTCTTCATTTGGTCGCCTCCTTTACTCTGTTCCTGATTCTTCTCAGCCGGCGGGTCGGGATCCGGGCCGGTCTGTATCACGCTTTATGCTTCAGATATTTCCGTTTTCAATATACTATGCCGCGTGAAAAAACACAAGTCCATATTTGTATTGCATGCTCCTGCCGGATACACGGAAACAACCGACAGCTCTCTTCCAAATTCAAGAAATACCCTCTGATTCTCCCTGCTGCCCCTGCAGCAAAGAGAGCAGCGTGGCTACTGCGTCACGCAGGAATCAGCCCATCATATCCTTATGAGCTCATACTGTCTTGTTCCGAGACCGATCTCCTCAGCGTGAATCAGCCCGGATTCCCATTCGGCATCCGGATGGTTCATGTGGAAGTATTCGTGGTTTGGGTCCTCTGCTCCGAAGTACTGGAAATGCTGATCCAGGCGGCTTCCCTCGCATACAGGCATTTTGTTGCACAAATCCACACATGCCTGGTCCAGTGCAACCGGGTCAAAGGAGGCAAGCATTCCTACGTCAGGGATGATAGGCACATCGTTTTCAGCATGGCAGTCACAGAATGGAGACACATCACAGATCAGTGAGATATGGAACGACGGACGATCCTTAACTACAGCGTAG
>JAEEGL013140709.1_pt1 | contig 10986 bp, 3 predicted proteins | sample 9134231 | NCBI WGS metagenome assembly JAEEGL01 (sample SAMN16246548, study PRJNA631951) | gut metagenome | biome: gut microbiome; feature: rumen; material: fiber-attached | host: Bos | place: Iran: Karaj | collected 2018-10 | reverse complement strand
GGCCGCCGCCTTCGCCTGGTACGACGCCTGCGTCGACCACGCCGACGACGGCATCGCGGCCGAACTCTTCACCGCCTCGCTTGAGGCCGCGGCGTTCGTCGAAAGTGACTTGCGCAAGCTCATTGACTGCGCCCTCGCCCGCATTTCTCCGGAGAGCCGCGTCGCGCGATCCGTAAAGGTTGCCATCGACGCGTTCGACGCCGGCAAACCCTGGGAGGAGGCTCGCGAGGCCGTGGTCAAGGACTCGGAGGACCTCGGCTGGTTCCAGGCCCCGGCTAACATCGCCTTCGCCGTCATCGGGCTTCTCTACGGCGGCGGCGACTTCGGCAAGACCGTCTGCACGGCCATCAACTGCGGTGACGACACCGACTGCACCGGCGCAACGGCGGGCGCGGTCCTCGGCATCATCCAGGGCTTCAAGGCCATCCCCGAGAAGTGGATCGCCCCGATCGGCCACTCTATCAAGTCCATCGCTGTCAACGCCTGGAACCTCGGCGCGCCGAGCACAATCGAGGAGCTCACCGAGCGCGTCGCGGCCATGAAGGAATGCGCCTGCGCCGAATTCCCCGCGCTGCCGCGGCTCACAGACGGCCCGACCTCCCTGCCGGACGACATCGGCAAACGCCACGCCGACGGCGAATGGGTCCGCAAACTCATCGCCAGCCGAGGACCGAACCGCCTCTCCTTCGACATTCCCTGGTGCCTCTTCTCCATCGCCTATCCCGACGGCGCAATTGTCGAGCCGGGCAAGCCCGTCCGCCTCCAGCTCCGCGCCGAGTGGGCGCACGATGAGACCGCGAGCCTGCTTCTCGACTGGCATCTTCCAGAGGGCTGGACAGCCTTGCCGGGCCCGTCGCAGGCGCTCATGGTACGCCTGCATTCGCAAACCGATCTTGAAATCACGCTCACGCCCGGCCCGATGGCGAAGGCGTTCGAGTACATCCCGCTCGAGGTACGCCTTTCCAACCGCGAAGCCCCTGTGTTCCTAACGGTTCCGTTCCGGCTCAAGGGCGCCGCGATGGCGACGACCGGCACCGAGTGGAGCATGGCCGCATCCCTGCGCAACTGGCGCGGCGGCAGCTTCCGCTAACCCGATGGGCTTCGCGTCACCCAGGACGACGGCTAAAAGAAGGGAAGACATCCATGAAGCATGCGAAAAAAGGCAACGCGGGGAAATGTGCGGCGCGGGCGCCGAAACTCCCTCCCGAAGGGCTCTTCTTCGGCAGCGCCTCCTATGGCGGCGAGTCGAACCCGACGCAGCTCGGCCTGTGCTACACGGGGCACGCGCATTGCCGCTGGACGGGTTCGAGGCCGGCCCCACTCGACCAGATCCGCATCACCGCCGAGGAGGACCTTGGCAATTGCATGCAGTTCTGGCAGTGGAACGACCGCCTGGAGGCGTACGTCCGCGCGGCCGCCGCGCGCGGCATCTACTCAATGAACATCTACTCCGACGCCACGCCCGAGCAAATCCGCGCCATCGCGTCCGTCGGGAAGTTCTGGCTCGGACACGACTCCGGCGAGTGCTTCCACTGGAGCGAGAAGGACTGCGAGGGCATCGCGAACCCGACGCTCAAGGACGTCGCCGACGGCTTCATGCGCCGCGTCCGCGCCTACACCGACAAGCGCCACGCCGCCGGCTGGGGCAACATCCTCTCAACCGGCGCCGACTTCTCCATCGACTACCAGGTCTCCGCCGGCATCGACATCCCCTGCACGGAGGACATGCCCTTCCGCAACATGCTCCTCTCCTCCGCGCTTGAGCGCGGCGTGGCGCGCCAGTACGGCCTCGCCCTCTGGGGCTCGCACAACGCCCACGAGTGGAACGCCTTCATCCCCTACTCCAATCCTCTCCGCATGCCGCTCCTCTTCGCCGGATTCCAGCTGAAGTACATGACCGGCGCGAAAATCATCATCAACGAGTCCGGCAACTGGGAGGTGCAGTCCGTCCTCTGCCAGGACTCCCCACTCCACGACATGCCACACGTCGAGGTCGGCGCCCCCGGCATCCACGGCGCCACCGACGAGGAGATCGCCCCCTACCTCCCCGCCGCGCGACGCCGCGCGCACACAATCGGCTACGACTCCGCCGTCTGCCGCGCCTACCGGCGCGAAATGCGGCGCTTCTGGCGCTTCGTGAAGGCCCATCCCGCCCCCAAGGGCCAGCCCCAGGCCTCCTTCGCCATCGCCAAGGGCAACTTCGACCTTTGCGCCGAAAACGTCAAGCCCGCGATTCCCATCGGCGGCGCCCAGCGCATCGCGGAGGAGAACGTCAACTGGTTCCCCGGCGCGCCGGAGGCCTCGTGGGACATCGTCAAGGACGCCTTCTTCCCGCGCCCCGCCGACGTCCTCGCGCCGAACCGCAACTTCTATCTCGCGGGTTCGCCATACGGCCTCTGCGATATCGCCTCCTTCGCCTACGACAATATCACCGCGGACCATCTCCTCGCCAACTACAAGGCGCTGATGTTCGCCGGTTGGAACACCTGCTCGGAAAAGCAGTACGCCATCCTGTGCGACTATGTCCGCGGCGGCGGGCGCCTTGTCATCGCCCTGCCGCACCTCTCGTGCGACATGACGCGCAAGTACCAGACCTTCACGCTCGACGACCTCGTCAACAAAGGCGACTTCTCCGCCCTCTGCGGCCTTCGCGTCAAGGGACGCACCGGGCGCGTGTGGTGGGCCACCTCCGCGGAGCCCGTCAAGAAGCCCAACCGCCTCGGCATCGTCTGGCCGCGCCGGTTCGGCATCCTCGGCATGCGCCTCGGCGACCTTGAGTTCACAGACTCGCCCGAAAGCTACGAGATGCTCGCCGTGGACGACGAGGCGAAGCTCCCCATCGTCATCCGCGCGCGGAAGGGGAAGGGCGAAGTGTACTTCATCAACACCTGGTGCTACCCTTCGGTCGCGAACGCCGACGAAGGCGCCGGCGAATACATCGGCTCAGACGGGTTAATGACGACCGTTTACAAGTACGTCGCCTCGATCTCGCGCGGGGACGTCTATCCGTCCGCCGCCGGCGGCGACCTGCCCGACGCCGAATGCGACTACGTCATCTGCTCCTACTTCCCCGAAGACGGCCGCGTCTTCCTGAAGAACATCGACTTCCGGCGGCCGCACGCCATCGGGCTCCATGTCTTCGGCAAGTCGCGGACGGTCATGCTCCGGCCGGCCGAAATGCGGATTTTCCGCGTTGCGGCAGAACACTAACCCTGAGGAACGCGCGAGAAGATCTCGCGGATGCGGGCCATGTCGAACTTCGGCGTCCGGTCGAAGCAGTACACGCCGTTCTGCTCCTGCTCGACGTCCGTGAGCTGCGTGTAGCACCAGCCGGAGAGGTTCGGGACTGCGAGCATGACGTCCACCTCGTCCGAGAGGATCTTGTAAAAGACCTCCAGGCTCGGAATGTCGCTGCCGTAGCCCCAGGTGTTGTCCGCGAAGGCCGCGCGGCCATGCGGTATCCACTTGAGGCCGCCGAACTCGTCGTTGACGTAGGGCTGGCCACAATACCGCTGCTCGTTCGCGCGGGCGTCGCCGAGGGCGTTCGACCACACCTTGCCGGGTCCCTGGTCGAGGCGCTTCAGCTCCGGGGCGCGGGAGTAGTCGTGAACGGTCCAGATGTCCGTGAGGGCGTGAACGTAGCCCGACGAGTCGTTGACAGGGCGGGTGGGGTCGAGCGCCTTCGTGATGTTGTAGGCGTCGATCTGGGTCCGGTGGTGGTGGTCGGCGTCGGCGCGGGTGCGGGGCCAGGTCTCGTTGAAGGGGGACCAGGCGATGATCGAAGGGTGGTTGCGGTCGCGCGCGACGATCTCCGCCCATTCCGGCAGGAAGTTGCGGGCGGCGCGGACGCCGTTGGGATCGCACCCCCAGCTGGACGACTCGCCCCACGTGAGGTAGCCGAGCTTGTCGGCCCAGTAGTGGAAGCGCTCCTCGAAGACCTTCTGGTGGAGGCGGGCGCCGTTAAAGCCTGCGGCCATCGAGAGCTCGATGTCGCGCTTCAGCGCCTCGTCCGTCGGCGCCGTCCAGACGCCGTCGGGGTAGAACCCCTGGTCGAGGACGAGCCGGAAGTAGAGGGGCTTGTTGTTGAGGAAGAAGCGGTCGCCCTCGATGTGGACCTTGCGGAGGCCGGCGTAGCTCTTCACAGAGTCGAGGACCTTGCCGCGCTCATCGACGAGCTCGAGGCAGAGGCCGTAGAGGAAGGGCGACTCGGGCGACCACGGCTTCGGGTCGAGCGTCTTGAGGACGACCGTGCCGCCGTCGCACGCCGCCGCCCCGGCGACGGCGACGGGCTCGTCGCCGTCGAGGAGCGTGGCGCGGAAGCGGAGGTCGCGCGCGGTCGCGTAGAAGCGCGGCGACACGGTGAAGCTGCCGTCGTCGAGGTTGGGGACGACGTGCGCCGACTTGAACCCGCACTTCGCGACGGCCTCGAGCCAGACGGTCTGCCAGATGCCGGTCGTGCGCGTGTAGTGGCAGCCGCGCGACTTGAAGTCCGGGCACTGCTTGCCGCCGGGCTGGTCTGCCCCGCGCGTCTCGTCGTGGACGCGGACGACGAGGTCGTGCTCCGCGCCGGGCTTCACGAACGGCGTGATGTCGTACTCGAACGAGACCGTCCCGCCGAAGTGTGGGTTGCCGACGCTCACGCCGTCGATGTAGATCTCGGCCTCGTAGTCCACGGCGCCGAAGTGGAGGATGGCGCGCCGCCCCGCCCATTCCACCGGGACGGCGATCTTCCGGTGGTACCACATGTCCTCGATGAAGTCCTTGTGGCCCACGCCGGAGAGGGCGCTTTCCGGGCAGAACGGGACGATGATCTTGGAGTCGAACCCCTTCGACTTGAAGAGCTCGCGGCCGACTTCGCGGCCGGAGTGGCCGAAGTCGAAGGCGAACGTCCATTCGCCGTTGAGGTTGATCCAGTCGGCGCGCTCGAACTGCGGGCGCGGATACTCGGGACGGGGAATGCTCATTTTGCGCGGTGGCTGAAGTTTTTGGGCGGCGAAGGCCTACAGACCCTGGCAGACCGTGATGGCGGCGACGCCGACGATGTCGTCGGCCGAGCAGCCGCGCGAGAGGTCATTGACCGGCTTGGCGACGCCCTGGAGGATGGGGCCGTAGGCGTTCGCGCCCGCGAGGCGCTCGGTGAGCTTGTAGCAGATGTTGCCGCACTGGAGGTCCGGGAAGATGAGGATGTTCGCGTCGCCCTTGATGACGCCGTCCTTGTTCTTCGAGGCGCCGACGGAGGGGACGAGGGCCGCGTCGGCCTGCATCTCGCCGTCAACCACGGCGTCGAGGCCGATCTCGGCGAAGCGCTTCTCGGTGAGCTCCCTGGCGATGCGCATCTTGTCCACGAGCTCGTGCTTGGCGCTGCCCTTCGTAGAGAAGCTGAGAAACGCGAGGCGCGGTTTCTTGCCGACGAGGGCCTTGTAGGTGTTGGCCGTGGCCTGGGCGATGTCGACGAGCTGCTCGGCGGTCGGGCAGGGGTTGACGGCGCTGTCGGCGTAGATGAGGACGTCGTCGCCCGAGGCGGTCGGGACCTTGAGGTCCATCACGAAGCAGGCGGAGGCGAGGGCGATGCCCTTCGCGGTGCCGACGCAGTGGAAGGCGCTGCGGAGCATGTCGGGCGTCGAGGCGATCGAGCCGGCCACGAGGCCGTCGACCATGCCGCGGTTGAGCATCATGTTGCCGAAGTAGAGGCGTTTTGCGCGAACGGTCCTGTCGGCCTCCTCCTCGGTCATGCCCTTGGCCTTGCGGCGCTCGTAGAAGGCGGCGATGAGTTCCGGCGCGATGGCGGCCTTCGTGTAGTCGAGGACTTCCACGCCCGCATCCTTGAGGGAGACGCCGGCCCTGGCTTCGGCAGCGGCGAGTTCATCGGGCGTGGCAAGGACGATCGGGGTGGCGATCTTCTGCGCCTTGATTTTGGAGGCGGCAATGACGACGCGCGGGTCATGGCCTTCGGGAAGGACGAGGCGCTTGTTTGCGGCCTGGGCCTTGGGGAATACAGTGTCTAGGAAATTCATGTGGCAAACCTTTCGCATTGTTTTAATTTTACCATAAAATGCGTTTTGCTGCTCACCGAAGGTCTCTTTTGCGGCAGGGGGTCGGCGATGTGCAGACTGCCAGAATATTCCGTGGTTCGGCGCTGGCGCACCGAACCACGGAAGCCGCTGTTGCGGCGGGACGCGGAACAACGCGGAAAAGCCCACAGTCCAGCTTCAAGGCGCTTCCTTTTTCTCAAGTCTTTTCCGTGGTCGGCGCGGCCGCGCCCTCCTTGCAGGAGGTGCATTCCGATCCCTTGCGCGAAGACGCATTTTCCTTGAAAAGTGCAAAAATAACAAGGATAATCATCGTGTGACGAATGCAGGCTGCAAGGAGCGCGTGTTCCTGCCCTCGGAAACATTCAACTTCGGCCGGGAATACGGTCGTGGTTTCGCAAGGATCCCAAGGAGACAACATGAGAAAATCCGCTGGCATCGCCTTTGCCACCGCCCTTTGCACGGTCGCTCTCGGACAAGAGCCCGAAGGCTTTACCAGGCTCCATTACACCGCCTCGTCGGGGACGCAGTACATCGACACGGGCTGCAAGCCCTCGAAGAACACCCGCACGCTGATCGACTACCAGATCGTCAAGTCCGTGATCGAGGGGCAGGAACGCGTCTTCGGCGTGGACAACATGAACATCTCCTACTCCCTTTACGTCAGCGGAAGTGCAGGCCAAAACAACAATTACTGGGCCTATGCCTTCAAGGACGGCGACGGACAGTGGAAGAACGAGACTAAGAAAGCCGACACATCGCGCCACGTCTTCGACTTCAACAACGAAAAAAAACTTATTGTCGACGGCGGCACGGTCTGGAACACCACGCTCAACAACACGCCGACGAAGACCGCGACCGGCGCAATTTTCCTTGGCGCAAGGCGCACCGCGTCCGGTGCCGGCAACATCACGGCGCACCGCATCCATTCCTGCAAAATATGGGAGGGCGAGGTCCCCGTGCGCGATTATGTCCCCTGCGCCTATGGAGGCGTCACGGGACTTTGGGATCGCGTGGAGGGCAAGTTCTACGGAAGCGCCGCAAGCGACCCCTACGCCGGCTCCCCCTTCACCGCTCCGGCCCTCGAGGTCATGTCTGGCACCAGTCCGTTTTCCGAGCCGGGAACTCCGTCCCCGGGCTACGGTCTCCACGAAAGCCTTTCCATCGGCGAGGGGATTGAGATCTCCTGCCCGGAAGCCTATACAAACGCCACCGGAGATGTGATTGCGTCCTGCACCGGCTGGAAATTGTACGATGACGGCGGCAACCTCGTCGACCAGGGAGACACGCACGCCTTAACCTGTGTCTATCCCCCGTCCGTATTCTACCGGAAAATCGCATGGCAGTGGGAGGAGAGGTGCCGCGTAGTCGCCACCGCGGCGGCGGGCGGAACGGTTGAGCCTGCGGAGCAGTGGGTCGCCGACGGCGGAACGGCGTCCGTGACGGCGAGGCCCGCCGCAGACCATGTTTTTGCACGCTGGACCGGCGATGTGCCCGCCGCCGCGAAGTACGACAATCCCCTCGTTCTGGAAAACGTTTCCGCTCCGGTCGCTCTTTCGGCTTCCTTTGTCGAACCAGGTGCGGAATGGCATTGGACAGGCGCGGGAGCGAACGCGCTGGCATCGAATCCGACGAACTGGCTGGAGGAAACGACTCCGACCGACTTCGCGTCCGTCATCTTCGACGCCGACGGCAATGGACATCCCTGTTCCTGGGATCTCGACATCCCGCTTCAGTCCTGGACGCAGATCGGCTACACCAACACCGTCACCATCCGCACCGTCTATGACGCTAGCGGATTCAACATCCTGCGGATAGCCGGCGACTGCATCATCTCCAACGGCTGCTGGACACATCTCGCAAACTCCTCCGCCGCGACCTACCGCCTCCGCGCGGTCATCGGGGGGAAGATGACCATCGGCCCGGACGCGGTTATCCATGCCGACGACAAAGGCTTTCTCCGGACCGGACCTGCAGGCTACAGGCTCCTCTCCAACCGCGGAGGAACGCATGGCGGTCAAGGCACGAACAACGCCGGGCAGAACCCCGTCTGCTATGGTTCCATCGCCTCTCCGGAAGACCTTGGCGGCGGCAGCAACTACGATGGCGGCCGCGGCGGCGGAGCCATCCGTCTGGAAGTGGGAGGCGCCCTCGTCCTCGACGGAGTTGTCCGGGCAACGCCGGCGATTCCAAGGCAATATTGGGCCCCCGCCGGCGGCAGCGTCTGGATTACCGCCGGATCCATCAGCGGCCAGGGCGCGGTTTCCGCCGACGCCGGCTACGTCCCGGACAACTACTTTGGCGGCGGCGGCCGCGTCTCCCTCTGCCTGACGGGCGAGGGGGCCGATTTTAGCGCCTTCACCGGCACGGCCACGGCCTATGGCTCCCGCAAGGGCGGCGCCACGGGCGCCATCCAGAACGCTCCGGGCACCGTCTATTACGAGACGGCGTCCGACGGGCGCGGCGGCGGAACCATCGTTGTCGACGCCGGCGGCTTCACCTGCGGCTCCTTCTTTACGACGGACATCTACCTCGCGGATCAGCCGGGCCTCCATCCGAAGAGCATCCAGCCCTGCAACGGCGCATATGTCCGCATCTACGGCAATGGCACGGCGGGCGACCTGACGCTCGTCGTGGGCGAATCCGTCGCGCTTTCGAACACGACCACGCTTGTCGTCCAGAACGGCGCCGTGCTGGACATCTCCTCCGCCACCCTCGGCGGCCTTGGCGCAACCAGCGGAACCCGCACCCTTTTCGTCGCCGACGGCGAGCTCCGCACCTCGGGCGCGCTTGCCCATACGAACATGACCGTGACCTTGCAGCGGACGGACTCCCTTCTCTCCCCCGCAAACCTCGCCATCCGGCCCGCGACGAACGGCACCGTGCGCCTCAATGCCGCGTACGATCTCGGCTCGTCTCCCGTCACGATTCTCGACCGCGGCATCCTTGTCGCGAACAAGCCGATGACGATGACGGGCGACCTCGTTGTGAAATCCGGCGGTCTCGTCACGCACGACGCCAACAGCGCGGATCCCCTCTGCGCGGTCGACATCGCTACGACGGGCAATGTCACGGTCGAGGCGGGTGGCGCCATCGATGTGAACGCCAAGGGATACGCCAAACAGGCCGGCCCCGGCGCGACCATGTCGTCCTGGTTTGGTCCGAGCCACGGCGGACGCGGCACCTATAACGACGGAAGGAAAATCGCGAGCGCCGTCTGCTACGGATCGATTTCACGCCCCACGACGCAAGGATCCGGGCATTCAAACAACAATCCTCATGGCGGCGGCGCCATCCACCTTGACATCGGCGGCGCGCTCGTCAACGACGGACTCATCTCGGCCGACGGCAACCGCGGCGCGGGCGTGAACGACCCGACCGCCGGCGGCAGCGTCTGGATCACTGCGGGGACGATGAGCGGCGCGGGCGACTTCACCGCGAACGCCGCCATGCGTACGACGCACTACAGCCACTCCTACGCGGGTGGCGGACGCATCTCCCTTGCGGTCACGAACGCGAACGCCGACCTTTCCGGGCTCACGGGCGCCATTACCGCCTATGGCGCGGGAAACCCGACGGCCCGCAGCGGCGGCGCCGGAACGGTCTATCTCCGCACGGCGGCCCAGGCGCCCGACGAAGGCACGCTTGTCATCGACAACGGCCTCGTCTCCACGGCGTCGAGCTCGGCTCCGACCGAGATTTCCGACACCGTGCTCGACAAGGAGGTCGGCACCGTCGTCATCCGCAACCGCGCGCAGCTGGCGCTTTTCTCCGACAACACCCTCGCCGTCAATGGCTCGTGGACGAACGCCGCGACCTTCGTGGCGCAGGACACCTCGACCGTTGTCTTCGGAGGCGGCTCGGACGCCGACATCGTCGGTAACAACACCTTCGCCAAGCTCCTCTGTCTGACGCCCGGCAAGAAGCTCGTCTTCGCGTCCGGATCGACCACGACAATCGCTGCGGACGGCGTCCTCCAGTTGTCCGGCACGGGCGAAGCCCCCGTCGTCCTCCGCTCCAGCGAGCCGGGAGCCGCCTGGAAGCTCGTCGCGGACGCCACGACGGCCCAGGACGTCGAAAACGTCGACGTCGCGGACTCCGACGCTTCGGCTGGCGCGACAATTACCGCGGTCAACAGCATCGGTGCAAACACCGTGAACTGGAATTTCGTGACGGCCCCCCCCGGCCAGCTTCTGACTTGGACGGGCGCGGAAAGTTCCGTCTGGGGCGCGGGCGCGAACTGGGACGCCGGCCGCGCGCCCATAACGACCGACCGCATCCTCATCCCCGCCGGCACGCCCCATTCGCCTTCGCTCCGGGTCGCCACGACCGTCGCCGACCTCACCGTGAACCTCGGCGCGAGGCTTTCGCTCGCCGGATACGATCTCGCCGTGTCGGGCGACGCCCACATCAATGGAACGGTCGCGGCATCCGCCACGGAAACACTTTCAGTCGGCGGTTCGCTCTCCCTTTTCGGCGACTACGCCGGCACGAAGCAGACTCTCGTCCTGAACGGCGCTTCCGCACAGACGGCCTACTTCTCCTCCGACGCAATCCATTCCGTCCGTTTCGCGAACACCAGCCCGGACGGCGTGACGGTCTCGGGCGTGCTCGCCACCTCCTACCTCTCCTGCGAGACCGCCGAAGCGACGGCCATCCGCTTCGGCTCAGGCGCATCGGTATCCGCGACGCACGGACTCGTTCTCAAGGGCACGGCCGCGAACCCGAATCTCACGCTCGCTTCCGACCGGTCGGGCACATGGTCGATCAAGGCCCCGGTCCAGGCCGAAGTCTCCGGCGTGATTGTCTCCGGCAGCAACGCCTCGTCGGGCGCGACCGTCTACGCGCCAGACTCGATCGACGGCGGCGGGAACGTGAACTGGGTCTTCGCCGCGCACGAATACGCGCAATGGACCGGCGCCGTGGACAGCGACTTCCACACGGCGGGCAACTGGGC
>JAEEGL013043061.1_pt1 | contig 10986 bp, 6 predicted proteins | sample 9134231 | NCBI WGS metagenome assembly JAEEGL01 (sample SAMN16246548, study PRJNA631951) | gut metagenome | biome: gut microbiome; feature: rumen; material: fiber-attached | host: Bos | place: Iran: Karaj | collected 2018-10 | reverse complement strand
TCCCGTTTGGGGGTCTCCGCCATCGCCTGCGCTCGCGAGGAGATCACGGCGATCCGCCTGCGTCTCTCTTCAAAGGACAGAGACGCGCCGGAGATCACCCTGGCGCGGTGGGGCACGAGGACCCTGTGGCGCTGGTACTGTCAGCAGCGCTTCCTCCCTGAGAAGGGCCTGGAGGGTACGGAAGCATGCGCGGAAGACGGGCGGATCTTCGTCTCACAAACGCTGAACACCGTACAATTCTGCCTGGGCCTTTCCGTTTTGGGAGCCCGGACAGAAACGGCCGTGAAGAACCGACATGCCGCTTCCGTCCGTGCGGAGAACACGGAAGAACTCGATTGCACGATCTTCGCCGCGGTACGCACGGGCGAAACGGCGGAGGCGGCAAGGGAAGCATGCCTTACGGCGCTGCGGAAGGCAGAGCAGACGGGATACGATGAGCTTCGTTCCGGACACATCGCCGAATGGTCGGCGTTCTGGAACACCTCCTACGTCTCTTTCCCCGATGACTATCTGGAGAATCTCTGGTACCTCTGGCTTTATCTTATGAACAGCTCCAGCCGCGGCACGTATCCCCCGCACTTTACGATCGGACTGTGGAGCTTCAGCCGGGACTATGTGCCTTGGGTCTACTATTTCCACTACAACCTCCAGCACCTGTACGCGCCTCTGGATGCGGCAGGACACGGCGAACTGGCGAACTGCTATTTCGATCTTCGGAAAAACGGAATCCCCGCCTGCCGGGCCTTTGCCGAAAGAGTGAAAGGCCGGAGTGGGATCTTCCTTCACGACGTTACCGACCGGTACGGACGCGGGGCGAACTACGATGCCCTGAACTGCAGCTGCGCCGCCCAGGCGGCCATGCAGATGTTCCGACACTGGCGGTATACCGGGGACGAGACGTTCCTCCGGGAATACGCACTCCCAATGATGCGGGGCGCTGCCGAATACTATCTTGACCTTCTCGCCGAGGGAGAGGACGGGCGTCTCCACATCAGCGGCACGACTGCTTACGAAGGGAACCCGCCAACGGATGATACCATTACGGATCTGGTGATGATCCGCGCCTTGTTCCCGGCGCTGGCGCCTTTCGAGGACGAAGAGACGCGCGATCGCCTGAAGGACGCAGTCTCCCGCCTGCCGGATCCGATCCTTCTGCCGCTGTCGGAGAAAGACGACGGAGCGGGGGAGCTCTTCCGCTTCGGCGTCGGCAAGGGAAAGGCCTCGCACGGTGACGGCCAGGTCTTCGGCATCGGGAAACTGGACGGTGTGCCCGTCCGGAAAAGCTACGGAGATCCGGCGTCCGAAAAACACTATTACGGATTCCCTGATATCGAACTCTGCCCTCTGTATCCCGCGGGGATCTTCGGGCTCAAAGACCGGGGAACGCCGCTTTTCAAGGCCATGCAGAACCAGATCGCGATCCATCCCAGAGGGGACGAATGCGGACACTGGAACATGCTGCCAATCTATCTTGCGCGCATGGGCATGGCCTCGGAACTCATAGAGAACGGCCGGGGCATGGCGTCTTCGAACCAGGGTTTTCCCAACGGGTTCAACGCCGAAACGTCTGAACCCGGACACCCCCGCGATCCCGGACCGGAGTGGTACAGAGTCAGGGATGTGGATACCGGTGAAATCACCCGGCAAAGGTCCCGGGAGTTCATCCACTTCGACTTTGAGACCGTTCCCATTCTGGCCCAGGCTGTGACGGATGCCCTCCTCCAGAGCCATGAGGGCGTTCTGCGGGTCTTTCCGGCTGTTCGCAGTGAGGATGAGGCCGCGTTCTCCCTTTATGCAGAAGGGGGCTTTTCTGTCTGCGGCGAGAACAACAGGGACGGCTGGATCGTTACCGTGGAGAGTCTCCGGGGCGAAAGATGCCTTCTCTGCCTTCCTGTGTGGGCCGGCGAAGTTTATGCATATAGGATCGGAGAGACCGGGTCTGTTCCTGCCGAGTGTCCAGCGTTGACCGCGGGACAGGATACGGCGCTGGAGCTGCCCCTCCGTGCAGGGGAGACCATGCTCCTTGCAGGGTGTCCGGCAGAGGAGCTCCGGTTCCTTCCGGAGGAGGCCAGCGCACCTAACAATACCATGAAGGAATGCGGAAACGCCCGCCTCGGCATGCCTCCCCTCCACGGCGGATACTGAGGCCTGAGACGGAGCACAGGGGGAATCGGAATGTTTTACGGCAGAAGCAGGTTTTCGTTCGTATTCATCGGCGCGGGGAGCAACGTTTTCACGATGCGTCTCGTGGGCGATATCCTGGGCGAGGACTTCATTGACGGAGGCGAACTGCGCCTCGTGGACATCGACGAAAAAGCTCTCGAAGAGGTCACCGCGGCGGTGAAGAAACTCGTCAGCCGCACCGGAAAGGACTTCGCCGTTACCTCGTACAACTTCTTTAAGCCTGCGATGCCCGGGGCGGATTTTGTGTTTTTCACCTATGCCGTGGGAGCTTATCCCGCCTGGCAGAGGGATATCGCCACCTGCACCCGCTTCGGCGTGAACCAGTCTGTGGGGGACACCATCGGGCCGGGAGCCGTGATCCGGATCCTTCGGTCCATTCCCCTGTGTCTGGAGATCGCCCATGAGATGGAACGAGTATGCCCTGAAGCATACATCATCAACTACACGAACCCCGAAGGGGCCCAGTGTCTCGCCATCCAGAAGTATTCCAGAATCCGATCCTTCGGCCTGTGCCACGGAACGCCGGACACGGCCCGGGATCTGGCGGTGAACGTCTTCCGTACGGATTCGGCCCGCCTCTCCTATGAGGCAGCCGGGGTGAACCACCTTACCTGGTTTACCCGCTTGGAGATCGATGGCCGTGACGTGTACCCCGAGCTGTGGGGACGCCTCCAGGAGACGGGGTATGGGGACAGGGAACAGATTTCCCGGGATCTCTACCGGGTCTTCGGCCTTTATCCGGCTCCGGGAGACCGGCATGTGGGAGAGTTTTTTTCAGCCTTTCTGCGGGACAACGTGATCGAAAAAAGAAATCTCACATGGAAGAACAACGATTTTAAAGTCATCGACGGCTGGCGTGCCGAGGGCCTCGAGCGGATGGAGGGCCTCCTTCTACGGGACGAGGGGTACGATGACTTTCTGGAAGGCAGCGGTGAGACTGCCACTCATTTCATCCGGTCCCTCGCGACCGGCTCCGTCAGCCAGGAGATGGTGAACGTCCAAAACCGGGGCTTCATCGAGAACGTGAGCGACGGGATCATCGTAGAGGTCCCTACATTCGTCAACCATATGGGCCTTCATCCCCAGCACGCGGGGAAGCTTCCGGACGCCATAGCCGCAAAGTGCGAGGCTCTGGGGCGGGAGTATCTTCTCCTTGTGGATGCCGCCGTGGAGAGCGACATGCAGAAGGCCCGCCAGGCTGTGTATCTCGATCCCCTTTGCGCCATGGCGGACGATCCGGAGGGCCTGCTGGAGGCGCTCGTGGCGGAGAACCTCGACCTTCTGCCGGAGGCCTGGCGGCGGCATGTGAATTGAAAACGGGGCGCCCCGCATTCCGTGGGGCGCCCCTCGATACCCGTTACCCTTCGTCCGGATGCCGAAAGCCGCTTCGGTCCGCGTAACGAGAGGGCGGACAGCCCGTCTGCTGACGGAACCGGCGCGAGAAATACTGGGGCGAGGCATAGCCCGCTGCGTCCGAGACCTGCTGAACGGTGAGCTCGCCCTCCAGAAGAAGGGTCTTGGCAAGATGGAGCTGAGAGTTGGAAATGAGAGAGTGGACCCCTTCGCCGGTCTGTGACCGGACGATGGCATCCAGCCGGGAACGGCTGTAGTGGAACTGCCGCGCGACGTCTGCGACGGTAACGTTGTCCCGCAGGTGAGAGCGGATATAGGAACGGATACGGTTCATGAGGTACTGCTCCATCGCCGCGTCGAGCCGTTCTTCGGCCAGGACCCTGCCGTCCTGACGGGTCACCGTGCGCATGACCTGTATGAGAAGCTGCTCCAGGTAGCAGCATATCAGCTGCTCCGCCCCCAGGGGAGAATCCACCCGGGGGTGGAAACGATAGATCCGCAGCGCCCCGTCGTTGAGCTGGAAAGCTCCGGTCAGTTCCTCAATGAGCCGCGCCAGCAGCGTCTTCTGGTCTTCGGTAATGGGATATGTCCCCTCCCGCAGCGCCTCGAGGCAGGCATCCGAGCAGGAGAAGGAGATGAAGAGAGACCGGGACCCGTCCTCTTCCATTCTGGAGTCATGCAGAAGGCCGGGGGGGATCAGCGTGAGCTCTCCCGGGGCAAGATTCAGCACCGAGGGGCCTTTCTGCAGCTCCAACCGGCCGGCGAGACAGCAGCAGAGCTCCCAGGCGTCCTCATGGGCATGGAGCAGAGAGTAGTGCATGGTCTCGAGCACATAGTCGGCGGACACGATCTCCCGGACGGTGAGGATCCGGGAGAGGGGATATGTCCTGTAAGCGCGGCTGGAAGCACGTTCCATAGCGGCTCCTTTCCATGGCGGGCAGATCCGCCCCTCACCATTGTAATCATCCGCACTTGCACTGTAAAGAAAATTTAACGGATTCGGCGGACAAAAGTGCAAATCCGGAAGATATCAGAGTATTCCCTCAAAGCAAACCGGAGCGTATTCTTGAAACAGGCCGACAGATGCCCGCAGAGGCTCATACGGCATGCGAAACGGAAATCGAAGGAGGCGGTTTGAGAACATGAAGGCGATCATCAACACAAAGGTCATCCTGGAGGACGGCATCCTCTGGGACGGCACGGTCCTGCTGCAGGAAGACCGGATCGTCGAAGTGGGTCCTTCAGACCGGGTCGGGATCCCGGAAGGGGCGGAACGCATCGACGCGGGCGGATTCTATACGTCCCCCGGCCTTGTGGATATCCACTGCCACGGTGCGGGGGAATACGGTTTCGCCGATCACGCTGAAGTCTGCGCAAGGCATTTTCTGGCCCACGGCGAGACCACGGTCCTGCCGACCTTTTACCAGACCATGACGTACGAGCAGATGCTGGCAGCTGCGGAACACGTAAAAAAGGTTTCGCAGTCGGGATACGGCCGCATCCTGGGCGGCCTCTACATGGAGGGCCCCTTTATGGACGAGGAGGTGGGCAGCAACCAGTCCACCACTGTGCGGACAGGGCGGATCGACCCGGACAGATTCCGCCCGCTGGTGGACGGGATCGGAGACATGGTGCGCGTCTGGGCAATCGACCCGTCCCGTGAGAATATCGATGCCTTCCTTTCCTACACCCGTGCAAAGTATCCCGATGTGGTCTTTGCCCTGGGGCATTCCAGGGCCACGGCGGAGCAGTGCCGGCGCGTGGCGAAATACCGGATCGGCGTGCAGACGCATCACGGCGACTCCGGCAAGGCCCGCGGCCGCTGTCAGGGGAGCATAGGCGCAGGCTGCGACGAATACGCCCTGTATGAGCCGGACGTTTATACGGAGCTGATCTGTGATCAGACGGGTATCCACGTGGATCCGGACCGGATCAAGCTCGTCATGCGAACCAAAGGCGTGGAAAAAGTGATCCTCATTACAGACTCCGTTTTCGGTGCATCGTCCGGGAAGAACGCCATCGACCGGGGGATCTGGTACGGTCCCGATCTTGCCTATGACGACGAAGGCCTGCTCCGCGGAAGCCGTATGACGCTGGAGAATGCCTGCCGGAATCTCATGGCTCATACGGGGCATGGACTGTGCCACGCCATCCGCTGCGCCTCCCTGAATCCCGCACGGCTCCTGGGGCTGGATCGGGAGATCGGAAGCGTCGCCGCCGGGAAGAAGGCGAATCTCCTCATCATCGACGATGCCGTACACGTGAAGAAGGTCTTTCTGGAGGGGGAAGAGATGCATGTGGAGGATCCGGTAGTGGATATTCCCGCAGAGGAGGCAAAAGCATGAAGAAATTGAGAATCGGTGTTTTCGGCTGCTCCCGGGGCGCGGCGCACATGCGGTCCATTGCGGCTCTGGAGGGGGCGGAAGTGGTCGCAATCTGCGACCGTGTTCCGGAGAAAGTGCAAAGCGCCCTGGAGTTCTGTCCCAGGGACGTCAAGATCTGCGGAGACTACGGGACGCTTCTGGATGCGGGGCTCGACGCGGTGGTCCTGGCAAACGATTTCCACGAGCACGCGCCTAGGGCCATCGAGGCTATGGAGCGCGGGATCGATGTGCTCAGCGAGTGCACGGCGGCAGGGACCATGCAGGAGTGCGCGGATCTCTGCAGGGCGGTGGAACGGACGGGACGCACCTACGCTCTTCTGGAGAACTGCCCATACATGCTGGGTCCTCTGGAGATGCGCCGGGTCTATCAGTCAGGTATCCTGGGGAAGGCCATCTACGGGGAGGGGGAGTATGTTCACCCCGGATCCGGGGAGTTTATCTCACAGGTCATGCCGACTCCGGACCACTGGCGCAGGTTCCTGCCGGTCACGTACTACCTCACCCATTCCGCCGGCCCCATCCTCTATGTGACGGATGCGGTTCCCGTAAGAGTGATCGGGAAAACGGCACCTCACGTGCGTTATGGCAAGAAGAGCGGCAAACACGTCTACGACGGCACAGGCGTCATGCTCTGCGAGATGAGCGACGGATCGCTGTTCCGTTTCTGCGGCTGCTCCAATTATGCGCCTCACGAGTACTGGTACCGGGTGGCCTGCGAGTACGGCTGCTGTGAGACTGTCCGGGGGGACGAGTCGTCCGTTCGAGTCGCATTCAATCCCTGGGAGAAACCGGACGGTTGGGAGACGGAGCAGGTTTACAAGCGGGATCCCTTGTCACCGGAGGAGTTGGAACGGGCCGCAGCGCAGGATCACGGCGGGATCGACTTCCGGATGATGAAGGACGTGCTGGGGGATCTCCATGCCGGACGGCAGCCCTATTTTGACGTGTATCGGTCCTGCGCCATGTCCGCTACCGCGATCCTGGGCTGGCGAAGCGTCCTCAACGACTCAAAACAGTATGAGATCCCGGATTTCCGAAGCGAGGAGAGCCGGAAGATCTGCGACGGGGATACCGCGACGCCATTCCCCGGCGGAAAGGAGCCGCCGATCCGATGCTCCTGGGCGATGCCGGAAAACGGCTGAAAACACGCCGCCGTGTCTCTGATCTGATATGACGACGGTATTCGGCCCGGAACTGCAGGGGATCCGGGGACGACGGAAGAATTGATTTCAGGCAGATCCATTGCGCACGTTTTGAATCCGGAAAGGGGTGAGACCGATGACGGGCCGTGAGCGGGTGAAAAACGCGATGCGCTACAGAGCTGTGGACAAGGTGCCGCTGCAGTATTACTACTGTCCTGTGGGATATTACGAGCATGGGGAAAAACTCAATGATCTCTATGCGGCCTATCCAGGGGATTTCGAGCCTTTCCGCCGGATGCCGATCCCGGTAATACCGAAGGAAAACATCGACGAGAACGGACGGTACCACGAATTCCGTACAGATGAGTGGGGCGTGGAGTGGGAATACCGGATCTTCGGCGTCACCGGGATCCCGTTTAGAAGGCCCATCGCTTCCTCGGAGGATATCAGTTCGTATCGGATGCCGGAGCTGCCCACGCTGGAAGGGCCGGAGTTCGATGAATTTGCCCGGTCAATCCAAGCGCGCCAGGAGGCGGGATACTACGCCTTCGGAACCGGCGGGTCCATCTATGAGCGGCTGCTGCACCTCTACGGCGACGAGAACGTTCTGTGCGACATCGCCTCGGGGGAGCCGGAGATCGCGGAATTAGAGGATCGGCTCGCGGATTTCGGTACCCGACTCGTCCTCCGTTCGGTCAAGGCCGGGACGGACGGCATCGCCCTGGGCGACGATTTCGGCATGGAGCGTACCATGTCCATGAGTCCAGAGACCTGGAGGGCATTCTTCAAGCCCCGCCTTCGCCGCATGATCGAGCCGGCGGTCCGTGCGGGGCTGGATGTCCACTTTCACAGCTGCGGATATATCCTGCCGATCCTTGAGGACCTGCGCGAGATCGGAGTCACATCGATCTGGCCTCAACTCCCGGCATATGAGATGCATTCTCTTGCTGAGAGGTGCCGGTCTCTGGAACTTGCGGTGGCGGTCCATACAGACAGGGCAAGGACCATGACGTATGGGACGCCCGGAGAGGTGCGGGATCTGGTAATGCGTGAATATGAGACCTTCCGGATGGCGGACGGCGGATCCTGGTTCTATGTGGAGGCGGACAACGGGTTTCCCTTCGGGAATCTCAAGGCATTGGTGGAGACCATCGGGGAATTCCGGTAAAAAAGGAAAAAGCGGCTGGAGAAAAACTCCAGCCGCTTTGCTGTCAGGGATCAGTGTTCCGTCGGGTGGTAAGTAGGGACGACCGCAGCCACGTGGTCGCGGATGTTCGGGTCATTGGCCTCGCAGTGTCTGCGAAGTTCGCTGAGTGAGGACCAGAAGGTATCCTCTTCCAGCTCGATGGGCCTGCCGATATGGATCCGGTGGTTCGCGGTATCCCTGAGGCCTTCCTCGTTCATGAGGAGTTCCTCATAGAGTTTCTCGCCGGGGCGAAGTCCGATGTATTCCACGCGGATATCCACGTCCGGAACGAGACCGGAGAGCCGGATGAGGTTCCGTGCGAGATCATCGATCTTCACAGGATCGCCCATGTCCAGCACAAAGATCTCGCCGCCCTTGGCGTAGTACTCCGCCTGAAGGATCAGGGAGACAGCCTCGGGAATGGTCATAAAGAATCTGGTGATGTCCTTGTGGGTCACGGTGACAGGACCGCCCGCGGCGATCTGCCGCTTAAAGAGCGGTACTACACTGCCGTTGCTGCCCAGGACGTTGCCGAAGCGGACAGCCACGAATTCCGTCTTGCTGTTCTTGTTGATGGTCTGTATCAGCATCTCGCACAGGCGCTTCGATGCACCCATGATGTTCGTGGGATTGACAGCCTTGTCGGTAGAGATGAGGACGAACTTCCGAACGAGATACTTGTCAGCGCAAACGGCGGTGTTCAGCGTACCGAAAACATTGTTTTTGATGGCCTCATTCGGGCTGTCTTCCATGAGAGGCACATGTTTGTGGGCAGCAGCGTGGAAGACGATGGCGGGATGGTACTGGGCGAAGATCATGTCCAGACGGTCGAGATCCCTTACAGAGGCGATGACCACAGAAAGGTTCAGATTCGGGTAGGTGCGCCGCAGCTCCTGCTGGATCGCGTAGGCATTGTTCTCGTAGATGTCCAGGATCACAAGCTGTGCAGGGTTGTGTGATGCTACCTGACGGCAGAGCTCGCTGCCGATAGAGCCGCCGCCTCCCGTGACCAGGACGACCTGTCCCCGCAGTTCCTGCAGGATCTCTTCGGTGTTCACATGGACGGGATCCCGGCCCAGCAGGTCCTCCACCTGTACGTCCCTCAGCTGGCTCACCGTGGCGGTGCCGTTGATGAGCTGGTAGATGCCGGGAACGATGCGGATCTTGCAGCCGGTGGGCTGGCAGATGTCGAGAAGCTGCTTGCGGACGGCGGCGCTGGCGCCGGGTATGGCGATGACGATCTCGGTGATGTCGTACTTCCGCACGCTCTCCACGATCTGATCCCGGCCTCCGACCACGAGGACGCCTTCGATGCGGCATCCTTTTTTGGCGGGGTTGTCGTCGATGATGCAGCAGACGTCAGTGTTGAGGAACTTGCTGCTCTTCAGTTCCCGGATCAGGACGCAGCCGGCTTCCCCGGCGCCGACGACCATGACGTTCTCCGGCTGGGCGGCGGTTTTCCGTTCGTCGACCCGAAGGAACCGGCAGAGGAACCGGTATGAAAAACGCATGAGGTTCAGAAGAAAGGCCTGGAGTGCGGCAAAAATGAAGTAGACGGAGATGGGCATGCGCATTTTCAGGAGCAGGGTGCCGCCGACATAGATGAGGCTCGCCGCCGCGGAAGCCAGGGTGATGCGGCGGATGGCACTGGTGTCAATGAGGCTCCAGACGAAGTGGTAGATGCCGAAAAGATAAAAGAGAACGAGACAAAGGGCAGTATAGAACGGCGCCGCCTGAAGCGCATACCGCAGGTATTCCTCATTGATATGCTGGACCTGGAAATCAAAGCGGACCCAGAGCGCGGCGGCCCATGAAGCATTGACGATGAGCACGTCGAAGAACATGACGGTGAGCACAGACCATATCCTGCGCCGCCGGGAGTTCTCTGTTTCCATGGCTTCCTCACAACCTCTCTGAAGTATACTTTGTTCTGCTGCCGGATCAGCCGATGACCTCGCCGGCGAACACGGCGCGGATGAGATCCTGCACCTCGCTCACCGAGTCATCGTCCAGCATGACCACAGAGGCCTCTTCGCCCATATTGTAGCAGTAGGCAGCGTCGGGATAGCCGGCGACCTCGTAGGAGACGATATTCCAGCTGGCGTTGTCTTCCAGCTGCATCTTGACGAGGTCGGAGATCTGTTCGTTCGGGATGTTGGTGCTGAAAGAGCCGGCGATGCTGTCCATCAGGCTCATGTAAGAGGAAAGGATCGCCGGGGAGAGAACCTTGTCCAGAATGGCCCGCACGGCAGCCATCTGGTTCCTGCCGCGCTGGAAATCGCCGTCCACAAAGGGGCTCCGGGCACGGACGAAAGCGAGCGCTTCCTCTCCGTCCAGATAGTTATAGCCGCTTTCAAAGTAAAATCCTTGGTCATAAAATTCATACTCGGAATAGACTTCAATGCCGCCGATAGCGTCGACGATATCAGAGAAACCGGTGAAATTGATGCGGACATAGTACGGGATCGGAATGCTGTAAAACTGCTCCAGGGTCATCATGGAGCCCTCTACGCCGTCCAGGCCGGCGTGGGTGAGCTTGTCTTTTTCGTTGTAGCACATGGGCAGCGGCATGTAAGCGTCCCGGGGCGTGGTCACCAGCAGCAGCTGCTTCGTCTTGGGATTCACTACGGCAAGGATATTCACGTCGCTGCGGCTGACCGCCGTGACATCGCCGTAGGTGTCGATACCGGTCAGGTAGACGATAAAAGGACCGTAGCTCTCTGTCTCGTCGGAGGGG
>JAEEGL012975861.1_pt1 | contig 10986 bp, 6 predicted proteins | sample 9134231 | NCBI WGS metagenome assembly JAEEGL01 (sample SAMN16246548, study PRJNA631951) | gut metagenome | biome: gut microbiome; feature: rumen; material: fiber-attached | host: Bos | place: Iran: Karaj | collected 2018-10 | reverse complement strand
TCTAATATTGGGCTACCTTAATGGTCGATTAGCTCAGTTGGTTAGAGCGCTACCTTGACATGGTAGAGGTCACAGATTCGAGTTCTGTATCGACCACTGAAAAATCCTCGCTGAAAAGCGAGGATTTTTTTATTGCATAGAATTTTGTTGCAAAGAAAAAGCCCGTCGGATGCGGGCCAAATCTTATTCTTTCCAGTTATCGTCGTACTTATCGCCGTAACGTTCTGCTTTCAACATACCAACACATTTAGCGTTCGTTACGTTATTGACCAAATCATTCGGCGTTATAAACATGGACTGTTGTTCTCTTGCAATTTTCATCATTTCCGAGAACGAAACTCGGTCGCCCTTCAAGAACGTCACCAAGGCTTGGATAACATCCTTAATGGCATTGACGATGTCCAAGACAACGGAAAACTCATCTGCATTCATTGCAGGAACCTTATCGGCACTCTTCTTCGAAATAAGCTTTTCCAAATCAGCCAGGATTTCCTTTTGGGAGCGGAGTTTTGTCGCTGTCTGGAGCTTTTTAGCCTTGAAATTTTTCTTGCATTCTTCTTCATGCGATGCCACGTAATCGGCATACATATCGAAGAGAGTGAAGGATTTTGACTTGCGGCCTAAAAGGGCGTGTTCCTTGAAGCCAACGTCACCGTCCTTGATTTTCAGCTTGAGAGCCGGGTTTTTCTTGGAAGCATCCAGATAGCATTGGTAAACATAAGAAGAGCACACCATCGTATGCTTGCCCGGGGTATTCTTGTCTTCGATGATCTTTTTGAGTTCTGCGGCAACCAAGCACAGGAATTCAACAACAACTCGAGACATAAGCGGTCTAGTCACCTTATGCTTGAAAATAAGAATCAAGCCCAAAAGAATCAAGTCAGAATACGGATACGGAAGATCCTGAAGCACATAATCCTTGGCAATCGGCACAACAGGTTCAACGCCATTTTTACCCGCCTTGTTATGGCGCATTACATAAGCTTCACGAGCATCCGCATTGTCTTTCATTCGGCGTGCATGAATACCCTCGCTACCGGCTTCAGCAAGGACGTTATCCAGATTCTGAACAAAGATTGCGCCATGCGACACATCAGAACCCGTAAATTTCATGATAAGTTTACTAATATCATCATTGATGTCGCCCTTAAACGCCAAAATATCGCCCGGGAGCAGGTCGTTCACAGAAATTTTTCCAGCTTTTTTCAATTTTGTTGCCATTTTACATTTCCTTTTGTTTAAGTTGTATAATAATTTACATACAACCGCATTACATTGCAATAACCCATTTGGGCTATATCGCCCCCACCCTCAGGATTATAAAGTGGGTACAAAAAAAAAGCCCGGGGGTTACCCGAGCATATTAACTTCAATTTTTAGGAGAAGCAAGCAGGACAAGGCCGCAGGACCGAAGCTGTACAAGTCGTACAGCGAGAGTCCGAGAACGCAGTCATGCGCCGCTTATCGTAAAAATTACTTAGCAGCAGCGGAGTCCGTAACAACAACCTTAGCGGCAGAGTCAGCCGGGATGGCGACGGCAGCGCTATCAGCAGCCGGTTCAGCGATCGTTTCAGCCGGAGCAGCAACTTCGGCAGGCTTTGCATAAACAGGTGCGGCAGGTGCCGGAGCGGCAACAGCAGCAGCCGGAGCAGCGGCAGCTTCAGCCGGATCTTCGAAGAAGTTCACCTTAGAAAGACCGAACATCATGATCCAGGAGAGCACGAGACCGCCGATACCCATCACGATACCCGTGATAGCCATGCCACGCGTATCCGTGTAACCCGTAGCGTGGGCAAGTGCGTTAGGAGGCGTAGAAATCGGGAGGCACATACCGAGGGAGCTTGCGAATGCAACAGCGACCATCAGGGAGGTCACGCCACCGAGCGGAGCGAGGTTTTCCTTGCAGCTCATGGCAACGACGATGAAAATCGGCACGAGCAAGCTAGCCGTAGAGGTGTGGCTCATGAAGTTAGCCATGAAGAGGCAGATAAATCCGCAACCGACCATAAGCACGAACGGAGACCAAGTATTGAACGGAATAGCGTTGATGAGGTCCTTTGCAAGGCCAGTCTGCTGCAAGCCGAGACCAAGAGCAAAGCCACCAGCCACAAGCCAAAGAACATCCCAGCTCATTTCGTTGAGGTCCTTCTTGGTAATCACGCCCGTCAATGCAAACACAGCCATCGGGATCATAGCAATCACGTTGTCGTTAAGACCGTGGACATTCTTACCGGTCACCCACAAAAGGACGCACACAGCAAAGGTAATGTAAACGATGATAGCGCGCGGGCTCTTGTCAAAGCCATTGGCACCTTCGATATCGAGGTTCATTTCCTTCATCTTGATCGGATAAAGCTTGAGGAGCAAAATCCAAGCAATAACCATCATGACAATCACATACGGAACGCCAAATTCCATCCACTGGCCAAAGGAGATGTTGAAGCCGCTGGACTGGAGAGCACCAAGAGCGATGGCGTTAGGAGGCGTACCGATCGGAGTACCCATACCACCGATGTTTGCACCGAGCGGGATGGCAAGGGCAAAAGCAGCTTTACCGCGGTCATTTTCATCAAAGAGCTTGAGCACCGGGCCGAGGATGGCGAGCATCATAGCGGCAGTAGCGGTGTTGCTCATGAACATGGAGAACACGGCGGTGATGATCATGAGGCCAAGGAGCACCCACTTCGGATCCTTTCCGAACGGCTTGAGGAGCACACGGGCAAGGTTCTTGTCCATATTGTACTTGCAAGCGGCAGAAGCAAGGAAGAAGCCACCCAAGAAGAGCATGATGATCGGGTCGGCAAACGTAGCCATGATCGCCTTGAACTTGAGCGGTTCAACACCTTCCACGCGGAACGGGATAAGAGCCGAGTTCGAAAGCGTGAGAATCATCAACACGATAACGAACATGGAGGTGGACCAGATCGGGAACGGTTGAAGAATCCAGAAAAGAGCAGCCATCACGAAAATGGCGATTACTCGGATTTCGAGCGGGTTCAAGGCATTGTCACCCACAAAGCCAAGGGCTTCATAAGGGACGAAGAGGGCAGCGATGGCGAGCACCGATGCAATGATGAGTTTGATGAGTTTTGCTTTTGTCATAACGAGCGCAAATTTAGTAATTAAACTTGCGTTCGGCTAGACTGATTTATCGGACCATAACGCGGGTGACGGCACTAAGGCTTCCGACCTTGACCTTCACGAAGTAGACACCCTGCTTGGGCTTTTTCATGGAAATGGCGTTAGTGCCCGCATTAGCAATAGACTTGCCCGTCGCAACTATTCGACCATCAATACCCACTACGCTCACCTTTACATTAATTCCAGCAAGTCTAGAGGCAGCATCGAAACCGACATTCAAGACGTTCGGAGCCTGGTTCACGCGGAGCCCCTTGAGGAGATTCTTCGCGACGTTAGCAACTACTGCACTCTTGGTCACTCGAACAGAGACATTCTTAGCCTTAGAAGCAAGCTTGACGTCCACCGGGCTGTCCTTCACGACTTCGACCGTTTCATTATCGACCGTCGCATAGACTCGCATGCCCTTCTCCCAGACGCTTTCGAGCCCTTCAAAGCTCAACTTGCCATCACGGGAAGTCGTTGCACTCACTTCAAGATCCCATTCGAGGTCGTCTGCGTTCTTTTTCACGCTCTTGGCAAGGCGCTTTTTGCCCTCGACAATGGAGAGGTTCACACGGTCACCCATGCCTGCCGGCGGTTCACCCAAGGTTTTTGCCGTACGACCTACCGCAATTTCGTTCCAGGAATCCCGCTTACCGTTATTATCAGACAGCACAACGCGGAGGTTCCAGTTTTCAGACTCTGCACTCTTGTTCAAGGACTTTTTCTCGTCTTCGAGAACAATCGCCGCCTTCAGCGGAATGCGATACGTCATAGATTTTTCCGTATGCACCCAAAGGGCTTCATACGGTCCAAGTACATCAGGTTCCACATATCCGCTAGAATCCGGATCCCACTGGCAGAAGTTGATATTTTCATCCTTAGGGAGTTTCACATACCAGCCATAGGGATTTGCCACGAGATTCCAACCGGAATACTTATTCTCGAGATGCCATTCGATCGCATCATTCATATTGGGAGTCTGCAAGCTCATCGCAAATGGTTCATGATTAACAGGACCATACCAGTAACCGCGAGTCGAATCGAACTTGTCCTTCACGCTAAACTTGCGATACTGCCAGAATTCGCCCACCGGATTCGATTCGTCCCACCAGTAAACAGAAGTCACAGCACCTGAGCCACTCGCCTGAGCACAAACATTCTTCATTCTTTGGTAGAACTGAGCGTCATTCATGCCACGCTTGACTTCATCCTGCATGTATTTGCATTCTTCTTTTGCCCTGTTGCTTTGCGTAAGGCCAAAACGAGTTTCGAGATCAGACAAGCATCCATCGCCCTTGTTGTAGCAGAACGCATTCAGAGAAAGGGTCTGCCAAGCACGCGGCGTATACGTCTTTTGTTTTTCCGTGATGAACTTTTTATCATAGCTGATAGAATCATCGCCGTCCGTAAGCGTAAAGGTTACCGTGTATTCCCCGACAGGCGCCGGGTCAAGGCGCCACAATCCATTCTTGACACTTTCAACAGATTTTGCATCGACAACGGTATCGAGGTAGACTCCCACATCGGAAACAACCTTGATATGGTAATCCACCTTTTCGGACGTACTTGCAAGCTTGTTGTCGAATTCCATGCGGAGCGCATTGCCGTCCTGCGTTGCAGTCGGCTCGGCAATTTCGAGCAGATACGTCTTGTGAGAGTCTCTGCTCGAACTGGACTTTACAGAAGAACTGCTCGACTGGGCGCGGCTAGAGCTGCTGTATTCATAGCTGTTACCCGCGCTCGAAGAACTAGACGAAACCTCGATATTCCATGCGCTGGAGCTTGAAGAATAGTTATCGTTGCCAGCACTTGAAGAACTCGAAGAAATGTCGACACTCGAACTAGAATTCACAACAATGCTAGAACTCGATGTTCCGTTTGAACTAGATTCAACAAAAGAGCTAGAACTCAATGTTTCGCTTGACGAAGACTCTTCGAAAGAACTGCTTGAGCTCTCGGAAGGGCTAGACGGTTGTGGCGGCATAGGATTATATTGACTCGAAGACGAGAGATTTACCTCCTCAGAACTACTAGATTCCACAAAAATCGAAGAAGAAGACTCTTCCACACCGCTGCTAGAACTCATTTCCACACTAGAGCTGCTTTCAGCGCACTCCTCGTAAAGTGCTTTAATCGTCAGATCTTCAATCACACTGAGGTAACCCGTAGAACTCCACTCGTCAAAAGGACAGCCCTTGGAATTTACGCTTGGAGGGTTCGGGACCGGAGAAGGCCAGCCATGAACAACTTCGTATTCCTTGATGACATCATCGCCATCTACGAATTTAACGCTATGGGTCTTAAGATTTGGAGCAAGAGCCGGTTTTAATGTCGGCAACGGAGCCGCATCAGCAGCATTTTCATCATACATCCAAACTTGATCCGATTCGTCATCCAACACTTGGTTCAATGCATCCGCAAATTCAGCCGATTTCATATTTGCAGAAAGCATGCAGCCGTTTCCTGTTTGATCCACAGACTGAGTTTCATTAGCCGTGCAGTTTCGGACATTATTTTTTGCGGTACTTCCTTGATAAGTCGGCACCGTATATTTTTTACCATCCCCAATAGAAATGGCAGGTATTTTTTCAGGTTCTTCGCTATAGTGATAGTTAGAGATAAATTGAGAAACCCTACCGGTATTGCCATAAAGAACACCAAACAAGTAACCTATATCAGAATTCGAGGGAAATTCTTTGGTCAAAGAGCCGTTCGAGTAGGTATTTTTAACGATAATCGGGGCTCCAATAGAAGAACGACCGACAAGACCACCAACATAGAAAGCCTTATTTGCGGCAGCAACCTGCTTTTCTTTAAAATCGCCTTCAACAGATACAACACTCAACTCGGTAACAGACTTACAGTTGCCGCAAACGCCACCAATATAAGCTGTGGAAGCGAATCCCGCATTCATATAAGTATATTGCAAAAGAGTCGTTATGTTTCCACTCGGCTTCACACGAACATCATTGAATGCTATTTGAGAATTCCCAGAATTATCAATCAGAGGGAACCTACCAACAATGCCACCAACATAAGTGTTAATCCCATAATCCTTTACAGCTAAAGAGCCATTGTAATTTAACCCTGACAATTTCAAGACAACACCAGAAGTATTGTACATACTAGCGGCGCCAAAAGCACCTCCTATAGAAACCGTACCCGTCACTTTAGTTGCCGTAGAATTCGGGCTATCAATATCATAGTTTATTCTAATCGACGATGTATTACCCGCAATTGCGTTTTCTTCGGTAGCAAGCATGGCCGTTCCAACAAGACCACCAATAGAGGCAGAAATCAACTGCTCTGAAAATGATTTACCCCAGATTTTTATGTTTCCACTTGTATTGGAATTTTTTAGAGTCAAGAACAAATCATCCCCATTGCCCACATTAGTGGTATTATCGCAACCGGCATACCCAGCAATACCTCCAACAAAATAATTGTAGGTTCCTGCCTTAGCATTAAGATCAGTTAGCACAACACTTGCGGTTGCATTTACAATTTTCAGGATACTGCCATTACAAAGATCACTCTTTCCAATAACCCCACCCCAATAGATATTTACGGTTTCGTTGCCTACGGCTCCAGTTCCGGCAGCTTCTAATCTTTTCACATTTACATTGCTGATTAACAAATCAGATTTTGTCTGATTATTTGAGCCATCTTTCTTTGTTTCACCAAACACACCACCAATAGAGGTTCCGCCTGTCACTTTTTTACCACTCGGCACAGACACCTTGATGTCCTGATTCAAATACGGCTTGTTATTATCACTACCAGACTGCGCATAGACATACATGCCCGCAACACCGCCTAAAACGGACTTATCAACGCTAGCGGAGTTATTTATATCAACATTGATCTCGATATTTTCGTAAGTGGTAAACTTGGAAATAGCGGCAATACCGCCCATGACCGCCATATACCCATCTGTGGAGGTTTCACCGATACTTGCGCCGATGAAATTCGTAAGGTCCACAACATTAGGAGTTTCAACAAGCTGGACGCTGTTAGACAAAGCGATGAGAGAAGTTGCTGCAGTAGTTTTGTCCGAATAAATCTGGGAAACTTTGGAATTCCGGATAAGCCCTGCAAGCCCACCAGCAAACGGAGAACGGATAACAACTTTATCAAGAGTGATATTATCGACGTTCGTATAAGAAATCTGCCCCGCAAGGGCCCCCATCGGATAATAGTCGACTCCGTTAGTTGAAGGGTCAGCCTCTAAAGTTTCACCAGTTGCGCTATACCACTTTTTTCCGACCACAAAATTCACACCCGAGATCTTCAGGTTCTTGACAAAAATATCAAGTCCTTTGGCTCCAATCGGAGGGATGTCGTATCCAATTTTTCCAAAAAGGCCTATATAACTGTCACCATCTTTCCTTTGGATATAGCAAAGGTTCTTGATGGTATGGCCGTTTCCATCGAAAACTTTTCCGCCGAACTTGATAGGAGTATGTTCCGTCGAGCAGGACTCCGTATCATCGTCTTCGTTATGACTATACGTTTCCCAAAAATTCAAATCAGAGGCAAGGGTCAAGTTAGTATACTTGTTTTTAGACTCGTTCTGAGTAGTAGCCCAAACGCTAGACAGCATCTGGTTCAGGGTTTCGGCAATGGAGTTGTTGCTCTCGCTTAAATTTTTAGAGGCAAGGCATGTAACAGAGGCACCCGCCATCTCCGTGGATTCATCAACCGTACAGCCCTCGCCCGCTTGCTCCAGGTAAAGCGACTTTGCCGTTGCATTATAGCCCAGATTTATGTATTGATTCACTAAGGCTACAGGATCTTGGGTATTATCCCCTGCCCAAACAGACATCGGGATGGCCAAACCTAAACCAAGCAGCAGACGAGTTAAATAATCCATTCAAGCCCTCTAATTTTTCGTGCGTCTATAGCACGCCACATCTCTTGTAAAAATAATTTTTAAGGCTACTTTGGCAACCGTCAATAAAAGTAAAAAGCGCCAATTGTGACAGTCAGCACGGAGATGAAAATTTGCTTACAAATATTTAATTGCTTTAGTGCCATAGGTTTACTAAATTGAAGTCACCATTATGGTGTTTCATAGGAGTTAAAATGTTCAAAAAGATTCTTCTTCTCACGGCTGCGATTGTCACATCCAGCTTTGCAACATGGGATTATTTCGGCCTGCTTCAGAACAATTCTGGTTCTGTCAAAACGGGACTTTACTACGACTGGGACGGCGACTGGTCCCAAATGGGCCTCAAAGTCGGTGCACGCGTGAATATCGTTCCGCAATTTGAACTTTCTTTCCAGAGTTTTGGCTACCAGTTCTGGGGCGAAAAGGAATGCGATGACGATGATGAAAAGCCTGAATGCAAAACCTATGAAGAAGGCGGCAAAGGTCTCCGCGACCTGGTCATCGGCGCACGTTACGCCTTGGATCCGGAACTTTACCTCTTCCTCGACTTTAACCTTCCCATCGGCAAGGACAAACCGACGGACAAGGGCAGGACTCCTCCAAGCCACCATGAAATGTACATCTACGCCGGTGCACAGCACCACAGAGACATAGCATCCATCAAGGGCGCATCCTACGGTGCAGAAGCAGGTCTTTTCTGGGGATTCAAGCATCACGATAGAGAAAGAGGTCTCGAACTCCGCTTGGGCGGTGAATTCGACTTTACACTTCCTTCAGCACCTGTAACTCTCTTGGTTGGCGGTCAGTTCTGGTTCCGTCTTTTTGCATCGGAATACAACAACGGTACCAAGAAAGACAAGGAAATGCATGACGACTGGTCTCACCAGTGGAAATTCTGGGTCGGTGCAAGCGTCCCGCTGAGTGACGACATCTCCATCAAGGGTACGATTATCGCTCGCAGCCAGGATTTGAAAAACAAGAGCTACGAACCGGAAATCGTGATGGAAGGCGATGCCCTCGGCGTGACCTTGGAAATGGAATTCAAGTTCTAGTCCAAATCTAGGCGAAAGACATAAAAAAATAAACGTCTAAATTTCTTAAAAACCAGTCGATTATTCCGGCTGGTTTATTTTTATTTACAGAATCCGTTTAAGTCCCATAGTTTTTACCTATATTTCGAAGAAATTTTCTTTCTATGGAGTAACTATGTTAAAAAAAGTAATCGTAGGCGCGGCACTTCTCGCATCCGCCAGCTTCGCAACCTTCAGCAACTTCCCGGTTCCGGCAGCCATGAGTGGCGACGCCAAGATTGTTGCAGACTTCATCGTTCATGACAAATGGAAGGGTCTCGACCTGAGCGCAAAGGCTCGTTTCGTCCCGGTCCAGAACTTGGAACTTTACTTGAAGCTCCCGTTCAGACCGATTAGCCGCTACGACGGCAAGAACGACCATAAGACCGGTATGGAAAACTTGACCACCGGCGTACGTTACCAGGTGGCTCCGATGTTCGCCGCATTCCTCGATGTGACATTCCCGACCGGCAAGGAAAAGGTCTCTGACGATGGTTTCAACTTCTATTTCGGTGGACAGTTCTCTAAGGACTTTGGCGCTGTGGGCCTCGGCACTGAAGCAGGTCTCTCCATTACAACGGAAGGCGACGACCGTAAGAAAGGTCCGATGAGCTTGATTCTCAATGCTGAATTGGATCCGAACGTTTCCCAGGTCGTTTCCCCGTACTTCGGCATCACCTTTGACATTTTGCTTAATGACGAAAAGACAAGAGGCAAAAAATCTGCCGAAACGAGTGGCGATGTCGGCGTTGCCCCGTACGTAGGTGCAAATTTCAAGGTCAACCAGTTGCTTTCCTTTGATGCTTGCGTAACGTTTGGTCTTGGCGATGATGACTACCTCATCTACACGAGTACGAACACGAAAATGACCGTGACGTGGGAAGGCTCTGTCAACTTCTCCTTCTAATTAAAATTCTTTATCCATCTATGAAAAGTCCCGGCGATGCCGGGACTTTTGCGTTTCGAGAAATGTTTCGCGCAATTACAAGACTTGACTGGGTCCTTCGCGTTGCTCAGGACGACGAGATGCGCGCAGGTTAGCGGATATCGAACGGTGGGATGGGCAGGCTTTCGCCGGATTTCATCGCCTTATCGAGAGCAGCGGACTTGACCGGATCGACCCACCAGTAAACGGGGATTGCATCTTCGCGGTTGAACTGGTCGAGAATCTTTTCCGGCGTGCCGTAGCGGTTCCAGTAAAGGATGCGGTGGTGGTCGCACTGCCACATCAGCACGTACGGGACGATTTCGGCCAAGCGGTTATCGAGGGCCTTAAGGATTTCGTTACGCTTCGCGAGGTCGAATTCGGTCTTTTGCAAGTTGATGAGGCTATCAACAACAGAGTCTTGAACACCAGCAAGGTTGTTCGTGCCTTTCTGCATAGCGGTCGTAGAAATCCAGCTTGCTTCCGGGTCGCGGAGGCGGCCTGCGCCCCAGTTCACCCAGTAAAGGTCAAAGTCGGCGTCGTCCAAGCGCTTGCGAAGCGTGCTCTGGCTCATCTGTTCGATGGTCGCCACGACGCCTACCTTCTTCAAGTCTTCCTGGAAAAGCGTCAGGTGGCGCAAGTCTTCCTGGCTCGTGATAAAGTTGATGGCAAACGGCTTGCCGTCCTTTTCGAGAACGCCTTCCCCATTCACCTTATAGCCCGCTTCAGCAAAGAGCGCACGGGCCTTTTCGGGATTGTAGCTGTAAACAGGTGCCGTTGGGTTCTGGTTATTCGCCCAAAGGTCCGGATAATAGCTATTGAGGAGGAAGTACTGGCCGTACATGTACTTTTCGTTCATCGCTTCGCGGTTGAGGAGGTACGATAGAGCACGGCGGACGCGGACATCCTGGAACTGCGGCTTGCGGAGGTTCATGGCCAGGCCCTGGAAGCCAAGCGGTTCCTTCTTGTAGAGGCGC
>JAEEGL012636141.1_pt1 | contig 10986 bp, 7 predicted proteins | sample 9134231 | NCBI WGS metagenome assembly JAEEGL01 (sample SAMN16246548, study PRJNA631951) | gut metagenome | biome: gut microbiome; feature: rumen; material: fiber-attached | host: Bos | place: Iran: Karaj | collected 2018-10 | reverse complement strand
GACGACGAGACCGACGACGCAGATGACGCCGACGATATCCTTTCCGACGAGGAGATCGACTCGGGAATCGATTCGATCATCGACGCGCTCAATACCTGAATACAATTCCGGTAAAATCCGCCGTTTCGGCGGATTTTCCGCATTATGTCCCCGGTTGAACTTGAGCCGCGTAAAAAAACAAAAACACCCGACGTTTTTCGTCCGTCGGGTGTTTTTATATTTTCAGAACGGAAATTTACTGCGGCTGTCTTTTTGCTCTTATGCGTGAGTACAGGCGCTCGACCGGTGCGAACATTCTTCCCCAGTGGAATTTTTTGCACAGGAAATAGGCGACCGCCGCAAGGGCGACTCCGGTGACGATGTCAAGGAAATAATGCTGCTTGACATATACCGTGGAAGCGTAAATCAGAAGTGTTGTTATAAGAGAGTAAATCCTGAACCACAGCGGGATTTCCTTCCTGCCCGCAACGCCGAGATAGCACAGAGTGCTGTTTATGCAGTGAAAGCTCGGCAGGAGATTGTACGCGGTTTCGGATCCGTCAAGCGAATACCAGAACTGGCGCAGTCTGTCAAGAAGCGTAGGATTTTCGGATATTTCAAACAGTCCCTCGGCGACCCTGTCCATGTAGGTCGGAAAGAAAGCGAGGAAGAGCATTCCGGCGACGCACGAAACAAGATTCGCGGCCATGTAGTCCGCAAAATGCTGTTTTTCGCACTTTGATACGACCATAGGGCCCATCGCCCAGTAGATGTACGACCATACGTACGGAATAATAAACGCCGAAACGATCGGTATCATATCGTCAAGCGGTATTTTGGGCAGAAAAGGATTAAATCCGAACCAAGACGCAAGATAATGCCCGGCGAGATAGAATCCGTGCTGGAGGATCAGATACAGAATTCCGATAATTACCGCGTATAATTTGATACGCCCCGATTTTTTTCCGGTTTCTTCACACATAAATTTGTTTTCCTTTTACTTTTTTTTGACAGAGACGTCTTAACCATTATATATATGTAAATATTATATCTTTTTTTTTTACGTTTGTCAATGGATGTTACGTATATTAAAGAAAAAACCTCTAATCTCTATTCCTAAATATCAAAACGGGACGAATGTTCAATCCGTCCCGGGTCGTAATCCGGTTAATGCCTGTTTTGGGTCACGGCAAGGGGTTCCGCCAGTGCGTCTACTACGGATTCCCGGGCGACGGCAAGCATATCGTCGTTTATTGATGAACCGGACGGGTTGTATCCAATGTCGTAAGGAGATACGCCGGTTATTCTGCACGCCCATGTAAGAGCTGCCAGATATCTTCCGAACTGATTAAGATGGTATCCGTCGACAGTGATGTGATCACCGATAAATGAGGTTCTTGCATTCTGTACCGCAGTGCCAGCCGGAATGAAATAAGCGACGCGGTCGTCCTTCATTACGTAGTCTCTTACGCAATCGGCAATCATCGTGAACATCTTCATCTGATCATTTCCGTAAGCAGGGAAGGATGAATGTGTGCTGTCAGACTGATATGCCCAGGTCATGTTCCAGACGAGGGTTGCCGTCTTGTTTTTCTTTTTCACAAGATCGACCAATTGCGAATAGTATTCTTCATATGATGAGGCGAGCCCTGATGTCCTGGATGACTCCTGAAGTGTGATGATGTCCCATTCTTCATCAGCTAACGCATAATCCATCGCCGTGGCCGCACGGCTTGACCAGTTTCCGTCCGTGTTTTTGTAATATGTGTAGGAGCGTTGGCTTTTCCTTGCGAAATCAAGATGCTGTGACATATCGCAACCGCCGTAGAAAAGATTTCCGAGGATCACTGTCCCGACCCCCGCATCGCGCAGAATGTTCCAAAGATATTCCATACAGTCGGTTGAAAACGAGTTGCCGATGGCAAGGATTTTCAAAGATTTTGGAATTTCGGTCACGGGTGTGTAAGTTGTTTCTTTGTCTGATGTCAGAACTGCAGTCATTTTTCCTGTCTGTTCGGCTGATTGCATATCTTCGTTTGCCGTATTGCCTTCGCCTTTGTTTTTTGCGCAGGAGCAGAAAGTGCTAATTATCATTGTCATTGCAACTAATATGGAGAAGGCTTTTTTCATTTTGCTTTCCTCATTCTTTTTAAAGTGCTTTGTCAGAACAATTTTTATAATAGAGTAACCGTTAACACCTGCTACGTCAGTAATTTTCCGCCAGCGAATCGACGATATCCTGCAGACTTATAAGTTGCCTTTGGCCCTGGCCAGCCCAGATTCGGTCGAAGTTGGTGTTGCCGCTGGCGACCATACCTCCTACGATCCACGCGTAACCCATTGCGTTTATATAGGCAAAATCGTATGTCCTTGCGTCAAGAAGGATGTCAAGGACTTTTTTCGACTGTTCATCTCTGGTGCCCTTTTCGCGCAGCGTAATGTCGTAATAGGTAGGTCTAACGGTCTTGTAGGAATATTCGCATAGTGCCGACAATACATTGGAAATGTATTCCGTCGTCTTGCTTGTGTTTAATGGAAGTATCATAATTGGGGCCGCGCCTCCAACGTGTGTTATGTAGTTTTTCTGATTTTCGTCGAACTTAGGATATGGTATAACTCCGTAGTCAACGTCCATGGTACGGAGATATTCAAGGTTGTAGAGGGTTATAGCACAGATGAAAATGCTGTTGTCCTTGAATATTCTGACGTCGTCAAGAAGTTCCATGCTCTGGTCGGCGGCACCCGAACCGAAAAACGCTTTCAGCTTTTCAAGAAGTGTAACGGTTTTGTTTTTGCTGACGTTCACCTGATATTCGCCGTTTTTGATACGCGCCTGCACGAGCCCAGACGCAAACGGCCAGTTCATTGCCATAGAGTGCTGGTCGGCCGCATACCCGATAATGTCTTCTTCGATAACGTATTTTCCGTCACCGTTAAGATCCTTTTTCACTTTTTCCGCAAGCGCGATGAAATTGTCAAGGGTCCAGCTTCCGTTTGCGACCTCTTCGTAAATATTCTTAGTTATTCCGAATTCATCATAGAGTTCCTGATTGTAAACCATGGCAACTATGGCTTCCAGCTCGCTTACAAGAATTGATCCTGACATCGCGGGGATGTGACCGTTGATAGAAAGCCCCTGAATTGCCTTTGCATTCCACCATGGAACGGAATAATCTATACTGAGTTCATTCCAATCGCGCGCATAACCGAGTGTGACAAAGTTCATACAGCCGTGCTGGAACAGATTATAGACGTCGCAGGTGTCATCGCCTGAAATGACGCACGTAATTGCGTCGTTGATTGGGTCTGCCGACGCGGTTTCGGTAATTTTGATGTTCAGGTAATCCTCTATCTGCCGGTTTCTTTTGAGAACGGCCGCATAGATCGGATCGTCACCGTCATCCTCATTCGGAAGGATTTCCTTGCAGTAACGTTCCGAGCTTCCTATAGTAAGAAATCCGAACGTGGCGCCCATGTAGTCTTTTTTTTCAACGGAGTCTATTATGGATTTTTCCTTTTCCCATGTATCGGATGTATTGTTTGTCTCTGGGGGATTATTTTTCGAGCAGGAGACAACAGAAATGAACAGGAACAGTGTCGCCAGAATCAGTGAAATGATTTTTTTCATTTTTGTTCCTTTCACGCATTGAATGCTTTGATTTTTTTGATTTTTTCAGGATAGTTTGTTTTTATTTCAACCGTTTCATAAGGGTTTAGCCATATGCAGCCGTCATCAGGGCGAAGCACGTCCGAATATTCCGGACAGTCAAAGTTTACGCAGACTGCCGGAACGGCAGATTCATTTCTGATGATTACGGCATTATCTGTACTTTCAAACGACAATTTTGTTTTTGGGAGAGTGAACAGGCAGCCGCGCTTCCGCTCATAATTTGCGAAATACCAGCTGCGTGCGACCTGTCTTCCGCCCCGGTAAACGCTGGCGACAACAAACAGGGGAACGCTTGACGTTATGTCCGTTCCGATTTTCAGTTCTCCGAGAAGTGTTTTTCTTTCCCTTATTGCCGACACGTCGTAATTATCGCAGAGCGCTTCTCTGAGTTGACCGTCAAAGACCTGAACCGTGACGGTGTCCGCGCCGTCTCCGTTTTCGTTATAGAACCATACGGGAAGGGAATATCCGTTCCCCCACAGGTTGAGCGAATTGAATATGACGGACGCGCACACCGGCGCGAACGCGTCGGATACAAAGAACGATCCGAGCTTCTGCGAGCCGTACCAGTCGACGGTTTCCCATGAGGCCGCCGGATAGGGGCCGTTCAGCTTGTACATTATCGCTCCGGTGCACTGCGGGAATCTGCTGCGCGCTCTTTCAAGAGTGTGACGCACCCCGACGATCTGCGCGAGCTGTGATCCCGTGACGCTGTTCTCTACGGAATCGCGGCTGATAAATCTTTCAACGTGGTTCTGCAGGCGTCTGACGTCGCGCGCTTCGTTAAATCTCGGCGTGTGGTGCGCCATTACCGAATCGTCCGGAATTTTCCAATCGGCCTTCGGCTGCGAATCAATAGAGTCAAGTTCCTCTTCTGGCGTGTATTTTCTTATCGACTCAATATTCGGCCAGCAGTCAATGCCGAATTCCCCGAACAGCGTGCCCTCCATCATAATGTTTGCCTGCGGGTCCTGGTACCCCCAGCTTGCGCGGTAGTCGTGGATGCTCCCCGCGTACGGTTCCTGACGATGCCACGGGCGTGTGTCGTCAAGCTCGAGAGTCAGTTTTCCGATCGCGTTCAGCGTTGCGGGGTCGCGCGAGGGATCGTCGCTTTCAGTCGGAGCTTTTCCTTCGTTTCCGCCGCACCAGAGGACAAGCGATGCACGGTTGCGAAGTCGTTTTACTCCCCGTTCTACTGTTTCGAGCAGTATCTCCTTAGGCTGACTGACATATGAATCCCATGCGGTCGGCCATTCCTGGAACACCATTATCCCGTATTCGTCGCACAGATCGTAGAAATCCTCCGTTTCGACAAGCCCGCATCCCCACGCGCGGATTATATTCACGTTCTGCTGTTTTGCGACAAGGAGAAATTTATCGTACCTTTCTCTTGTGAATCGCATCAGTGCGTCCGGAGTGCACCATCCCGTTCCCTTTACAAACGTGGGGGTCCCGTTTATCGAAAAAAGCCAGTTGTACATATCGGGACTGCTTTCGCCTCCGGCCGGAAGCATCTCCACGGTCCTTATGCCGAAACGCGCGGAATACGTATCCGATATTTTCCCGCCGATAAAGCATGTAAGGCACAGCGAATACAGATTCTGTTTTCCAGACCCGTTCGGATACCACAGCTGAGGATTGTATATTTTAAATTCAACAGTGTCGTTTGTATTCGTTGCCGTGTCAAACTCAAGCGACTGCGCCACGCCTTCGAAATTGTACGGTTTGATAACGCATTCGACATGTACTGTTTTTTCCGATTCCGATTTAACATTGCATGCCAGCCGCATCGTGCCGTCGGTGGAAAGCGTCGTAATGAACGGAGCGTCGAACTCTGCTTCCGGCACTTTTGTTATTTTAACGCTTCTCCAGATTCCAAGGCCCGGTATATCAGCGTAGTGCCAGCCGTAAGTGCAGTTAAAGACGGCAGTGTCGAACCAGCCTACGTTCATCCACGGTCTGCGCTCGCCGATGTTCGGTTCGTCCTGTTTTCTCGGTCTGTCCGGAGCGGCATAAAGGAGAACGATCAGTTCGTTTTCTCCTTTTTTTGCGATTCCCGTAACGTCAAAATCGGGTCCTCCGAACATACCTCTGTGAATTCCGAGAAGTATGCCGTTTAGCCATACCTTGCATCTCTCGCATACTCCGAGAAAAGACAGACGCAGCTTCGCACGGGCGTCGTTTTCGCTCAGAGAGAATTTTTTTCTGAACGTGTAATCTTTCAGACTTGCCGCACGGGCGAACGCGTCGTTCAGACCAAAAAACGGATCCGGAAGCAGCCCGGCGTTAAGAAGAGCGGTGTGCACGCTTCCCGGAACCTCGGCAGGGATCGGACTGTCAAACGCGCAGTTTGTTCCCTCGCCGGACTGTTGCATTTCCCATATTCCGTCAAGCAGAATGTCCTTTTCGATGCCGCTGAATTCTTTGCCTGAAATGTGTGTTTTCAATTTTCTCGAAACGTCTGAAAACGGTCTGCGTTCCGGCTTAAGATATTTTTCCTTTTCAATTTCATCGAAGCTTTTTGCCAGCATGTTATGTTCCTCTTTTTCCGTGGTGATTACAGCAATATTATACCAGTTCTTTTTTTGAATGTCAATAGCAAAAGCAAAAAAACGAAAAAAATATCAGCAAATCATTGACAAAACGAAAGCAAAGTGATATAATAAGAAAGCAATCAAAAGCGGAGGCATCAGATGATTTACGGAAACGGCGCATTGCGGGACTTAAAATCGATCCCGCTCAGCAAGGACTATTCAAGAATTCATTACGAGGGCAGCATCGATAAAGCCGGCAGAAACGCCGACTGGGACTGGCATCTTTTTGAAGACGAAAATCACAGGGGCGAGTGGGTATTGTTTGACGCCGAGGGTCCGGGGTGCATATTAAACTTCACGCAGCACAGGTACCCGACAAGCAAGGAAACTACATTCAGATTTTATTTTGAAGGGGAAACCGAACCGAGATTCGAAATCAGACATTCCGAGTTCGGCGAAAAGTATCCGTTTATCGAGCCTGTCGCTTCGAGATACATCGGTCCCGTTGACAGCGGGAGAGGGCCGATTCGTGTCGTCAGGAGTTTTGTCCCTATGTCATTCAGAAAACATTGTAGGGTGACGAGCGACATATATCTGGAGGACTTCGACAAATCTCGCGGCGGTGGCGGATGGGGTCATATAATATGGCAGTCATACCCGAACGGTTTCGAAGAAGTCGAGACATTTGATCCTGTCAGAGATATCACGCCCATAATTGATATATGGAAGAAAACGGGAAGTACCGATATTCTTCATTTCGAAAACGGGCGCGTTTTTACCGGAAGCACCGTAATAAAGCCGGGAGAGTCGGCATGTGTTTTCAGCGTCGACGGACCGTGGCTCGTTTCGGGCATAAGACTGTTTCTGAAGGATTTTTCGCCGGAACTTCTGAGCGATGTTTCCGTTTCCGTATTTTTCAACCGCAGCGTTTCCCCGCAGATATGCTGTCCGCTCGGGGCTTTCTTCGGAAATGAACTCGGCTTTCATGACACAAAAACGCTGATGTCCGGAATGATGACGGACGGGACGATGTATTTCAACTGGCCGATGCCTTTTGAAGACGGATGCCGTATCGTACTGAAGAACAGCGGAGGTAAAACTGTTGAAATCCCGCTCTTCTCGGTCAGATATACCGACGAATACAACGAATACTACGCTTCCAACCCTTACGGCGTTCTGCACACATCGGCATATACCGAAATGAAGCACACTCCAGGCGCCGACAGCATAATCGGAGAGGTGACGGGCTGCGGTCACATGGTGAGCGCCGTTATTACCGCGCACGGGCTTTCTCCGGACATAGCCTCGTGCGAGGGAAACGTCAGGGTCCACATAGACGGATGCCGGACTCCGTCGGTTGACAGCGACGGGTCTGAGAGTTACGCCAGTTACGGCTGGGGATTCCCGACTCCTCCCGAAAGCAATCCCGCAAGCTGTTACGACGGGACAACGGACTATATGTACTGGTGCGAAAAACGCGACTGTATAAGCGATCCGTACTTCTTCGGAAGTTCTCTGCGTTTCGGGATCGAATCCGGCGAATTCAACAACAGAAAAATGGAGCATTCCGGAATATTGTTCTGGTACGGCGGCGAAACGCCCAAAGCGGAACTGCTGAAGGATTTCCGGGGCGGCATTCCGGTCTGCGGAACGTACCGAGCCGCTTCCGTCGCTTCGGTGTTTGAATCCGACGACGACGATAAGGTCGAGGAGTTTTCTGGCTGTACGGGGAGTACTATTGAATTTTCTCTGACGATACCCGACGGAATCGGGACTATAGTGCTGAGAAGAGTCGCCGACCAGACGGACGGCAGGCAGTACGCGGAAGTTAGCGTCGACGGAAGGACGGTTGAGGAATACGGATGGTACATGCCGGATTCAAACTCTGTAAGAAGGCTGTACGAGGATGAATTTGTCATTCCTTCAAGGTATACCTCGGGTAAAAAAGAGATAAAGATAACCGTCATGCCGACGGACGGATACGGGAACGGCAACTTTTCTGTGCTTGAACTCAAGGTGTTCGGATACAGGAAGTGAGGGAGCAAACCATGAAAAGGCTGTTTACTGCCATACTGGCCGCTCTGATCCTCGTTTCCTGCGGGACGACCCCCACGGACGATGAAGGACCGGAATCAACGGCAGGTGCCGTATCTGATTCCGGAACCGAACCCGTTACAACCGAACCGGCGGATGAAAATACAGGCAAAAGCGGACTGAAGCGCGATTCGACAGTCGTTTTCACGGGCGATTCGATACTTGACGACTGGCGGTCCGACCGGAACGATCCCGCGAGCCTCGGCAAGGCTGACGGCCCCGCGAGTCTTTTCAACGAGTACATTCAAAGCAACTTTCCGGAAGACAATATCACGGTTTACAATACCGCGTATACAGGATACAGAGTCCAGGATCTTCATAAAAAATACAGGCAGTTCATAACGGATCTTAAACCCGATTATCTGATCGTGTATATCGGTACGAACAATGCCTGGCACGATGACCGGAGCCTTGATCTCGTAGAGGCGGACTTCAACAGTCTGCTTGACGATATCCTGAAAAAGACCGACGCCGAGATTATTCTGTTCGAGCCGTATCTTTTTGAATCGGATCTGAATTTTACGACTGACGTTCCGCTCAATACCTACGTTGAAAGAATGGCTGAAATATCCGATATGGTCTGCCGCGTCGGAGCCGAAAGAGGGTTTCCGGTGATATACAGCCGCGAACTGTTCAGAATTTCGATGGAGAAGTACGGGTACAAGTATACGAGAGAACTTACGTCCGACGGCATTCATCCGAGAAAAACCGGATACAGGATTCTGTTCGACGCGCTGATGACTGAAATGAAAATAAACGGCTATCGGGCAAAATATAAAATAAACGTTGATTCATACAAGTCGAAATATGTGAAATAGGCAGGTGAAAAATATGAAAAACTATGTTGGGGTATGTCTTATCGGGGCGGGGCGCGCCGGGATGATCCACGCGAGAAATTATATAGCCAACGTCCCGTTTGCGAAAATAGTGGCTGTTGCGGAACCGTTTGCCGAAACCCGCGCCGCGGCTCTACGGGAACTGGGAATAGAAAGCGGATACGAGGATTACAGCGAGGCGCTGAAAAATCCAGACGTTGACGCGGTGATTATCGCAACGCCGACGAAATATCACAGAGACGCGTGCGTTGCGGCCGCAAAAGCGGGCAAGCATGTCTTCTGTGAAAAACCGATGGCAATGACCGTCGAGGAATGCGACGACATGATAAAGGCATGCAGGGAGAACAACGTGAAGCTTCAGCTCGCGTTTATGAGAAGATTTGACGCGTCGTTCCGCGCCGCGAAGCAAAGAATAGACGCAGGAGAGATCGGAGACGTCGTGCTTGTCAAATCCAATACCAGAGGGCCGAATCAGCCGAAGCCGTGGATGTACGACATCAGCAAGAGCAACGGCCCGCTCGCGGAAGTCTGCAGTCACGACATAGATTCTCTCCGGTGGTTCACCGGGAGCGAATACAGACGCGTCTACGCGGTGGGAGCCAACTACCGCTGCCCGGAGGCCAAAGCCGAATTTCCGGATTTTTACGACAACGTGATAATGTCGTGCGAATTTGAGAACGGCATGCAGGGGTTGATCGACGGTGCCCAGTACGTTAAATACGGATATGACGCGCGGGTCGAGATACTCGGGACGGACGGGCTCATAACGCTCGGGTCGACCTACGCCAATTCGGTTGTTGTTTTCAGGAAGAACAAAACCGCGGAGGCTGAGCACGTAACCGGCTGGCAGAGCCTGTTCGCCGAGGCGTATCTGGAAGAGGACAGACATTTCATCGACTGCGTGCTGAACGACAAAAATCCGTCCGTTACGGGGCATGATGGCAAAATGGTCGTCAAGGTCGTCCTTGAGGGCAACCGTTCAATAAGAGAACACAAAATAATTGATTTATTCTGAAAATGGAGGAGATGTGTTATGAAAGCGTTAAGGTTTTACGGTCCCGGTGAATTTGATCTCCGGGAAATCGACATCCCGGCGTACGGAGACGGAGATATTCTGCTCAAGGTCAAAGCTGCCGCCATATGCGGAAGCGACATCCGTATGATTTACAACGGATACAAGGGAGTGTCAAGAGAAACGCCGAGGACGTACGGTCATGAAATTGCGGGAGTGATAGAAGCTTGCGGAAAAAATGTTACAAAAGAGTATCAGCCCGGGGATGCCGTCGCGGTCGCGCCCAATATGGGCTGCGGGGTATGCGATATGTGCGTTTCCGGCAATACTCATCTCTGCTCCGAATACCGGGCGTTCGGGATCAATATGGACGGCGGCTTTGCGGAATACGTGACCGTTCCCGAGATCGCCGTACGTCAGGGCAACCTTGTAAAAATTGACGTCAGTGAAAAATTCAGTTTTTCAAAGGCGGCGATCGTCGAACCGCTGTCATGCGTTTTTAACGGTTTTGAAAAGCTGAATATCAGGCCGAACGATACTGTGCTGATTATCGGCTCCGGTCCTATAGGAATAATGCACGCGATGCTTGCGAGAATGGCCGGAGCGTCAAAAATCATCATCAACGACTTAAGCGAGGACAGGCTGAAGATCGTCGCAGGATTCGACCCCTTCTTTATCACTTACTGCGGAGACGACCTGAAGGGATTCATCATGGATCAGACAAAGGGCAAAGGCGTTGACGCGTGCATTACCGCGTGCCCGGCCCCGTCTGCGCAGGCAATGTCGCTTGATCTTCTCGCCATGAACGGAAGGGTCAATTTCTTCGGAGGGCTTCCCGCGGGGAAGGACAGGGTGGAGCTG
>JAEEGL017393199.1_pt1 | contig 10987 bp, 14 predicted proteins | sample 9134231 | NCBI WGS metagenome assembly JAEEGL01 (sample SAMN16246548, study PRJNA631951) | gut metagenome | biome: gut microbiome; feature: rumen; material: fiber-attached | host: Bos | place: Iran: Karaj | collected 2018-10 | reverse complement strand
CGCTTCCAGGACTACCCCATCGACAAGATGATCTACGTCGTTGGTAACGAGCAGAACTCCCACTTCCAGGCACTCTCCATCCTACTCGACCGCCTCGGTTTCAAGTGGGGCAAGGAGCTCGTCCACTTCTCCTACGGTATGGTCGAGTTGCCTAATGGCAAGATGAAGAGCCGCGAGGGCACCGTCGTCGATGCCGATGACCTGATGGCCCTGATGGTCGAGGATGCCTACAAGACCTCGATGGAACTGGGCAAGTTCGACGACATGACCGAAGAGGAGCGTCGCGAGATTGCCCGCATCGTCGGCATGGGCGCCCTGAAGTACTTCATCCTCAAGGTCGACGCCCGCAAGAACATGCTCTTCAACCCCGAGGAGTCCATCGACTTCAATGGCAATACCGGTCCCTTCATTCAGTACACCTATGCCCGTATCCGTTCTATTCTCCGCAAGAGTTCGAGTAACGAGGAAGGAAATAGTAATCTCGTTTCTACTTCCTCGTTCCTACTTCCTCGATTAAGCGAGAAAGAGATTGAGCTCATCCAGAAGATGAACGAATTTGGCGCAGCCGTCGAGCAGGCTGGCAAGGACTACAGCCCTTCTGGCATTGCCAACTACTGCTACGAGCTGACGAAGGTCTTCAACCAGTTCTACCACGACTACTCCATCCTCAACGAACCCGACCCCGGCAAGCGCGCCGTCCGCCTCATGCTGGCCCGCAACGTGGCTAAGATCATCAAGAGCGGCATGTCGCTGCTGGGCATCGAGGTTCCCGAGCGCATGTAATGACTGACATGGAGCCGACATCGGGATTCGTCAGACCAGACCACTTCCTGAAGACAGACCGCTTCACGGACTTTTCCACCGTTCCCAGCAGAGGATATAGTCTGCTGACACGGGCGAAGCGTCATGGGCGATGGTGGCTGCTGAAAGGGCTGAAAGAGCCCTATCGGCAGGACACTATCTTTCAGGCCTTCTTACAGAAAGAGTTTGAAATAACCAGCCAGTTGCAACACCCCATGGTAGTATCGGTTTCTTCGCTTGAAGAAGTCGATGGTTTGGGGCTTTGTATTGTCATGGAGTGGATAGAAGGCATGACGCTGAAGGATTGGCTCGCACAGGGAGAACATACGATGAAACAGCGTCGCCATGTGGCGGATACGCTTTTGGGAGCATTAGCCTACGTGCATAGCCGCCAGACACAGCACCGCGACCTAAAACCCTCAAACATCATGCTCACGCATGACGGTCAGTACCTAAAGCTCATCGACTTCGGTCTTTCTGACACCGACAGCCACACCATCCTGAAAGCCCCTGCAGGCACTGAGGGCTATATGGCTCCCGACGGCCCGTCAGACATTTACTCTTTGGGCTGCATCCTCCGCGAGTTACGCTTAGGATGGTTGGCAAATAAGGTTGCTTGGAAGTGCTGTGCTCCGCTGCATCAGCGCTATACCGATATAGCCTCCATACAAAAAGCCCTACACCGCTGCTGGTACTGGCCACGACGTATATCAGCCATCGTCTGTTTGCTCGCTTTGATTGTCAGTGTCTATATCATCGGCATCACCCAAACCCAGTCGCGCCATCAGGCAGAGATGCGGGTACTCAATGATTCACTGACGCACATCAAACAGCAGAATGAAGCAAATAAGATAGCCCTTCTGTCTACACAGGCCGCCGTCGACAGCCTACACTCACGAGTGACGATAACAGAGAATCTACAGCAAGCGGAAAGGACTGCCGTCCAAGAACGTCAGGCTTACATTCAGGCAGCCAAGAGGGAGATTGACCGAAAAGTCAAGACGTATGGCATAGAGCAGGAACTGGACACCGTCAGCTGCCAGCGTAACATCACCATCCCATTCTTGAGAATCACCGATGAACTTATCATGGCTACCAAAGAGCCGGAATTAAAGGAATACATTCAGGAGCGCTACCGCAAACCCTGGATAAAGCGGATGCAAGAACTACCCTTCGATTGATTTATTCGCACACCTCCACCACCACGCCGTCCTTCTGCCCTGCCACATAGACCATTGCCGGTTGTCCCTGATGCACCACTTCGTCCAAATAAAGCGGCTCGTGCTGTATCATCAGGTGGCAGCGGAATGTATCGCCCACACTTAGTTTGGTGTTCTCAGCCTCAACAATCTCAAACTGACTGCCGCCCAGATGCCGGACGACGATTCTGCGGTCTGGCCGCCACGTGATGATGAGCCGCTGGCCGCGCCTCATATTCTCCGTTGCAACCCTCTCCTCCGTCTTAACACCACTCTGCACCTCGTTCAGCCGTCCCACCTGCGTACAGAAGTCTTCGTAGTCCCTGTAGCCCACAAAGCGCGCCAGCACATCCAGCGTATGAGGCCGTGTCTTCACCTCCTCATTCTTCAGGTATCCCCATAGTCGTTTCAGTGTCGTCGGCGACAACCTCTCGCGCGTATGCGTTAATAATAGGTGGCTCAGTTCCTCAAAGTCCCGTGCCTCCTTTAGCGGACGTCCCACCGTCCGCTCCACCTCCTGTTTCAGCAAATCCTGTTTCATGGCGCGAAGATACGAATTATTCTCTAATTCTGCAAGCCCATAGACAAAAAGGACTGAAAAGGACTTGCGGCATGGAAACAAACTCTTCTGTGCGAGGCAGAGATTTATCATTTTTTGATAATTATTTTTTGATAATTATGATATTTTTCTTATCTTTGCACCCAGAACAACAAGAAATCGTATATTACAACGACAACAAGAATATTGAAGCCGAGCTGCGAACTCAGATTCAGCGTTGTCCTAATGCCAGTTTTATTTTCTCAGGTTCACAGCGTCATCTGATGAGCAAGATGTTTCTCTCACCCTCACGACCGTTCTATCAGTCAGTAGTGCCAATGTCGCTGGAACCAATACCTTTCGACCGCTATTGGACATTCGCAGAATCATTGTTCGCAAAGAATGGGGGCAGACGCATCACAAAGGATGTCGTAGAAGAAGTTCATAGGCGCTTTGTAGGCGTTACAGCAAATGTACAACGCATTATGAACATCCTTTACATGCAGACACCAGCAGGTGAGGTATGTACTAAAGATATGATTGACCCTGCCATTGATATCTATCTGCGAATATCGTCAGAGGCGTATGAAACTCTCCTAAGGCAGATGCCGGAGAAACAGCGTAACGTATTCCTGGCAATAGCAGCCGAAGGGCGTGTGAAGTCTATCTCTGGTGGGCAGTTCGTGCGTAAATATCGATTGCCGTCTGTCAGTTCCGTCGTTTCGGCTGTGAAGGGACTGTTAGAGAAAGACTTTATCACAGAGACCGACGGAGAATACTACGTGTATGATCATTTCTTCAGACTCTGGATGCAAAGAAAACAAATTATTTAGTCACTTACCGATCACCTGTTCATTTTGCCGAATAGGTGTTTTTTAACATCGAACGTGGAGATGACAACTCTATTATACAAATTTGCGTTACGCATTTTTGTATAACCACGCAATGATTGTATCAATTTCGGCAAAAAGGACTGAAAAGGACTTGCGACAACGTGGCTTTCGGGTTAAATTTGCACCCGAAGTAAAAAAAACAGCTCACAATGTTGCAACTTTTAAAAATAATGCCTATCTTTGACGCGTCGTTTGTGAATAGCAGACGTCAACATCGAGGAGAGCTATTAGGCTTTGACCCGTCTGAGAACCTGGAAAATTCGAAGTATAAGGGTGAGAAGTTTGAAAGTTGCTTCTCCTGCAGTAGCATATATACTGCTTTTCCCCCTATGGGATCAGCTCACATATATATCTGCAGGTGTGAGCTGATTTCATTCTTACTTATACGGGTATTCCAGGACCTTCAGACTAAGGATGTCAAGAAGGCTCACACTCTTTGTGCGTAAATGAAATACCTATTAACTTAAAACAAGAATTATGTTTTCACAGGAATTAGAGAATCTAATCCAGGCAACGCTCGAAGACGGCGTGCTGGAAGAGAATGAAAAGGCTGCGCTCGTCAAGCGTGCTGAGAGAGAAGGCGTTGATATTGCCGAGTTGGAGATTTACATCAATTCGTTGCTGCAGAAACGGGCAAGGGAGTTGGAAAACGAGAAGAATGCTGTAAGGAAGCAAGCAGAGAAAGAAAAGAAAGAAGCCTTTGGACGTAAGTGTCCCAATTGTGGTGCCCAAGTACCACCGCTGACTTTGAAGTGCGAATGTGGTTATGAGTTTACTTCACAGAAGCAAGTTTCATCAGCTCAGATATTATCTGATAAGATAAATGAAATAACTAGGTCAACAAAGGATGAAGAAGAGCGAAATAAGTTAATAACTGATACTATTAATCTATTCCCCGTTCCCAATACTAGAGAGGATATAATAGAATTTTTGGCTCTTTCGTGGCCAAATGCAAAGAAGAAGGGAGGAATATGGGGCAGCAAATCAGGGAGATTAGTTGTCATAATCCCAACAATTATTTTATTAATTGCTGCAATTACAATAGTCGCTAAGGATGATTCCATAGATTATGGGATGTTGTTTTGTGGATTACTGATGTATGGTGCTTTTTTATATATCCCCATATCCATATACCTACTAAATGTGGACGGATCACTTTTGAATCACAATAAGTTAACTTCTGTATGGCGAACAAAATATGAGCAGGTTCTATTGAAAGGACGAAGTATTCGAGGTGACATGGATTTCCAAAAGCAATTGGACTATTATGAAGGTTTGTTGAAAAAATAAATACCCACAAAACATATGAGGTTAAGTGAAGAACAAAAGCATCGATTTGGGGCGCTTTTTTTAGACCGATATCTGAAGCGTGGATTCGGCTCCATGAGTAAAGGCGATTTCGAATTGTTGATATTCGATATATTGCGTGTAATAGATTCAGGTGTTCATAAGTCAAACTATCAATGGAGTATCGATTTGCATATTCCTGAGACAAAGGTTAGAAAACTTGCCTATGAAGCAGATTTAGTATATCATGACTATGATGTTGATGCCTTAATTAAAAAGTTCTTCACGCTATTAAAGCAGAATATTTCAAAGTTTTCTTCTGATGGTAAGAAAATTCAGTTTGTAGTAGAAGATCGAAGTTTGCGAACAATGCTTTATGCTGATTTAAAAGAATTAGGCTATTTCGCAGACGCTTCCCATAATGGAGAAATTGTTTCCGTTGAACTACGTGCCTTTTCCAGTCTCTTAATGAAGTACTATCCCCCTGAATTTGCAAAACAAATGGAGGCAAAGGTTAAGACATCGGCTACGAACATCGATAAAACTGCAATACTTCAGCAGTTTATTGAAGGAATAGCAAAAGGTACTGGTGAAACAATCCCTATAGGAATTAAAGATCTAATAATAGGTTTTACGAATCCTATGGGGTTAATAAACAAGATTTTCTCATTCATAAAAATATAAGGTATGGGGCTATTTGGTAGAGGTAAAGGCGGTGGAATGATGAATGTCATTCGCTGCGACGAAGAAGAATATATGGTATGGAAATGGCGACCTGAAGGACAGGACGTCAATTCAACAACACGTGAGAATAGTATCAGATATGGCAGTTCGCTGCGAGTGAAGGATGGCGAAGTGGCAGTCTTCGTCTACAAGCAAAAGGCCGGCCCCATCCAAGATTATATCGTAGGCCCCTACGACGATACCATCAAGACGGCGAACTTCCCCGTCTTGAGCAGTATCGTTGGCCTGGCCTTTGGTGGCGAATCGCCCTTCCAGGCTGAGATATATTTCATCAATCTGGCAGGTAACAACCAGTTGCGCTTTGCTGTGCCATACTTTGACGTGTTCGACCCTCGCTTGCCTGATCACGGCGTGCCGATGGCCGTGAGAGGTACGATGACCTTCAACATCACAGATTATAAGGGATTCATCAAACTGAATCGCCTAATCAACTTCGACCACGAACAATTCAGGAAGCAAATCAAGGATGCGCTGCAGAAGTATGTGAAGGGCGTGGTTATGAATGTACCTCGGGAGATGGGTATTCCTGTGGTGCAGATGGAAAGCCAGATTCTGAGCATCAATACGAAGGTGGAAGAATACCTAAAGCCACGTCTTGAGGCAGATTTTGGTGTTAACCTGAAAGGCTTTGATATAGGTACGCTGGAGATAGATAAGGAGAGCCCATATTATGATGACCTGCGTGCATTGACAGCAGGTAACACGGCAAAGACGCTGAATGCACAGACAGATGTAAACATCCAGAATCTGAAAGACACACAACGTATCAACGCTGCCAATCTGGAAGAGACGCTTCGTGTGCAGCGCGAGGAGATGCAGCGGGCACAACGTTTGCAGACAGAGACGAACTTCATGGGTGCCCATGCTCTGGATCAGCAGACGGAAGTGCTCAAGACCGGTGCCCAGAGTCTTGGTCAGATGGGCAGTATGGGTGGCAACGGAGGCGGAGGAGGTTCGAACCCCGCTGGTATGATGGCTGGCATGATGATGGGTGGTGCTATGGGACAGCAGATGGCTGGCATGATGCACAACATGGGACAGCAGATGCAAGGAGCCATGAATACGCCTCCACCAATCCCCAACGTGCAATACCACGTATCGGTAAATGGTTCACAGTTAGGGCCGTTCAATATGCAGCAACTACAACAGATGGCTCAAAACGGACAGCTGACACCACAGACATACGTATGGAAGCAAGGAATGGCAAACTGGGACTTTGTCTGCAACATTCCTGAACTGGCATCGCTCTTTGCAGCACCAGGAACACCGCCGCCACCCCCTCCAACATTGTAACACATTAAATAAGGTATAGCTATGGACGATCAAAGTTGTTTTTATATTGACAGACTGGTCGATTTTGGTTTGGGAATGGGTATCGCCAACCAGATGGTGGGCATTATGAACCAGTATATGCGCACGATGGACATTCCCGGCTCCATTCGACAGATGCAGCAACCTGTGCCTGCTATCTACTATGTGGCTATTGACAGGAGCCAAATAGGACCGCTTAACGATAGCGAGATGGCTGCTCTGATTGCTCAGAAGAAGGTGAATAAGGACACGCTGGCATGGATGCCGGGCCTGTTAGGCTGGAAGCCTATTGAGCAGATACCAGCCATCCTGAAGTTAGTAGCATTAACCCCACCACCTTTGAGCGTATGAAGATTTCCGCTTTTCCAACATTGTTGTTGCTGATTGTTGTAGCAGCTATAGGCTATCTAGCTTATCATCTGGCCGACTCAAAAGCCGACCCCAACGACATCTTTGTCGGTATTGGGACCGGCGTTTCTATATTGCTGACATTGGGTTGTGTGATGGGCGTCTCATTGGAAGATGGCAGGAAGAATGTCAACTTGAAGGCGTGGAGCATCCCTGCCTTCATCGTGGTAACCATCGTCAATCTCTGCTTTGCTGTCTTTGGCATCTCGATACCCTACTATGTAATCGTGTTGGCACTATTGCTGGTCATTCACCTCGGGGTGGTATGGAAGTTGTCAACCATTAAAACTATGTAAAAAAGGAGAGTGCCGAAAATCCTCAGAAGAGTAGGCAAGAAAATATAGAACAACAATGAAAAGAATCATGTTAATTGTCATGTCCGTGATAGCACTGAGTGCCGTCATCGGATGTAATACCAAGAAAGAATCAGCAAATGGAGCCGACGGTGACATCATTCAGGTTGACTCCATAGCCCAACAAGCTGACGAAGGTATCAGTGATAGCATGTGGGTTGAGTTGAAAAGGAGTGGTTTGGAAAATCAGAAAGCTCTGGATGGTGCTATTGAAGCATTTTTTGAAGAGGTATTTAATGAAAGATATTATGAAGATGGTGATGGTTTCTATGCGAAATTCTGCACAGAAAATCTCAAAAAGAAGCTAAAAGAGGCATATGAATATGATGGAGAAGAGGGCTATGCCACATGGAAATTCCGCAGTGAAGCTCAAGACGGCCCTAGTGACGAATACAAACTGACCAAATTCACACCAGAAGGTAATGGGTGGTATAAGTATGAGTTTATTGACATGGGCATTCCTGGATCTCACAGAATTAAGTTTATACCTCATGTCAATCCAAGAAACCAGACAGAGTTCTATATTGATGACATTGAGTAAAGATTTCTAACTACAACAAGAAAAAAGGAGTATGCCGAAAATCCTAGAAGAGTAGGCAAATAAACTATAAGATATTATGAAAAAACTATTGACTTGCGTGATGATGCTCCTGACTTCCATGCTGGCATTTGCCGATGACTGGGGGTGGGATGAGAAAACAAGGGATGCTGCCTATGAAGCCCCTAATTCCAAATTCCAAAAGAAATGGTATGACAAAGATCAAAATGAAACGACCTTTCAGTTTGGGGCTAACGGAGTTGTCACTGCGATCCAACTTGTTAAGATGGATAATTTTGATGCTCGTATTGTAATAACACTCACCGGAAAGTACACTCGTAATAAAGACCATCTCAATATTACATGGACTGGAGTTCAAACAAAACCTAATCAAACGGATATGGATGCATTGTCTGCACGAAACCGTGACCAAGTGCTTGAGTCATTGAAATCTGTTGGTCCACATTTTGCATCTAACTACAAGAACAAAACCGAGTACTATCTCATACTTCGACTTGACGATGAATGTCTTATTATAACGAAATTTGATCCCCAGTCTAAATTATTCAATGACCTTGAATGGACTACTTTGTTTAACGAGTCTCACAAGAAGAAAGAGGAAGAACGCGAAAATCGAATAGCAGAGTTAGAAGCAAAGAAGAAATCAGAGTTGGTAACAAAGCTGACACGCCAAGATTCAACAATGATTAACAATCACGTATATGTAGACTTAGGTTTATCATCTGGAACTTTGTGGGCTACTTGTGATGTCGGAGCTTCTACACCGGCAGAAAGAGGAGAGAGATATAGTTACGGCGAGATTAACCCAAGAGAAAAAATAGGGTCAGAGTACAAATATAGTCAAGGTTATAATAAATTAACAAAATATTGTACTTCATTAGAGTATACGACATCTCCTGATTATGTAGACAACAAAACGAGACTTGATCCTGAAGATGATGTCGCTCATGTGAAATGGGGGGGGAGCTGGCGAATTCCAACCAAGGAAGATTTTGAGGAGCTTAAAAGAGAATGTACTTGGGAGAAACAGGAATTAGGTTATGTCATTTATGGGAAAAATGGAAATATGATATTCTTCCGTAATTTCTCAATCTATGGTACAAGCGATATTGCAAAAAACAATAATAGTTATTTCACCGTATTTCCCGATGGATATGCAACCGATGACTATTTATTTGATAGTGGTAGAGATCTGCCTTGTCACATTCGTCCCGTTTGTAATTTGGCAGCCGAATAAAATCTACTAAGGCAAAACGGGAAATTGAATAGGAGGATACCGATTCGTACCGCCATGGAGTAATTTATTTGTTTTCCGCCTATCAAGAATCTCTTGGTAGGCGGATTTTACTCTTACATAAAATAGACGAGAAATGCCAATGTGCTTATTATATCAACAATCCAGACAACGCCTAATAACTATACTCTTCATTATGCTCTTCAACACTGCCCCTATTTGTTCTCAAACAGATTGGGGACGGGTTATTTCAGGTGCCGTGAAAGCTGGACAGGCTTATATGCTCAGCGATGAAGACTTGGCAAAGATAGTTCAAGAAGAAGTCGCTGAGATGGACAGACATAACAAAGTGTGCGGAGAAGGCAGCAAATACACGAAAAGGCTGCGGAATCTCACCAAAGGAATGAAAGATGCCAATGGTATAAAGCTGAATTTCAAAGTGTATCAGACTACGGACCTGAATGCTTTTGCCTGTCCCGATGGGAGTGTAAGGGTGTTTTCGGCGCTAATGGACGCTCTTAGTGATGATGAACTGTTGGGGGTGATAGGTCATGAAATTGGACATGTTGCGCTGCGCCATGTAAAAAATGCCTGGAAAGATGCGCTTTTAAGAAGTGCCGCCTCTGACATGATAGGTTCCCAGAGTAAAACATGGGCGGCTGTGTCAGACTCGTATCTAGGTGACATTGCCAGTGTAGCCTTGTCTGCCAAGCACTCCCGTTATCACGAAACGCAAGCCGATGATTATGGGTACGATTTCATTAAAAAAAGTGGAAAGAATCCTTGGGCTATGGGATTGGCATTTATAAAACTGAAGGAGTTGTCCCTGCAAGAAGATTGCAATAAATATGCAAAATTACTGGAAGCTTTTTCTACTCATCCAAACTTTGATGAAAGAATAAATCGAATGCGAGAAAAGGCTAAGAAAGATGGATATAAGTGTAACTAATTTATGTTTGGATTAGTCCTCAATTCCAGTCTTCCAGATTTGCCCGACTTGACAGAGTCAGCGATGTCCTTAGAAGTACTCCCTTACTGCAAACTCAAATTGATCGATGAAGATTTGCTTGAAAGAATAAATCGGCTCAGGAATAGTGATAATTTCCCAATTATCGGCTCATCGTGAGCTTAAAAATGTACTTATTAGCCAATATTTGAGCCGATTTCATTCCCAGTCTTCCAGATTAGCCTGCGACTTGACAGCGTCTGAATACCTGATGATATTGACGAAGAAGAGTTGTATATGAAAATCGGACAAGACTTGAATATCTATTGGAACTGGACTGGTCCAATTATGGATGTATGACAAGGGACGTAGTACTAAAAAAACAGATTCCTTGTGTATGTCGAGTTAATTTCGTAGTTTTGCAATCGAAATGTTATAGCCGTAAAATTTACAGTCACAAATTTCTATGAAGAAGTTCTATGATAGAGAACGCGAAATGACCGAGCTTAGGGAATTGCAGCGTCAGTCGTACAATGATTATTCCCGATTTGTTGAGTAGATCAGGTGACGGTTCTCTGATCTGTTATAAATCATTAAAGGTTTACGAAGTATGCTGACATATTACAATAATTATGTACCTTTGGTGCAACTTAAAACAATAAATATGCCCAGACAAGCACGCAAGACAAGCGGCACAGGTATCTACCACGTAAT
>JAEEGL016887883.1_pt1 | contig 10987 bp, 6 predicted proteins | sample 9134231 | NCBI WGS metagenome assembly JAEEGL01 (sample SAMN16246548, study PRJNA631951) | gut metagenome | biome: gut microbiome; feature: rumen; material: fiber-attached | host: Bos | place: Iran: Karaj | collected 2018-10 | reverse complement strand
ATCTTTTTCTGCTTTCCTGAACTAAAAACTGAACAGCATCTTTTGAATTATTATTTAAATAAAAATCTTTAACAACATTAGTGATTTCTTCCATAGAAAAAAATTCCCATACTCTATCACTTCCAACCACAATAAATTTATCCTCATTTTTTAATTCAATTTCCCAAACATCACATTCATCACTAACACCAACAAAATGAGCAATTTCATCACCAAAACTTCTACTCATAGCTAAACCAGGATAATTATTATTATTATACCATACTCTCATTGGTCCAATTAAATTCCCATATTTATCTATATATGGTGATACTCTACCATTATTTTTTTCTATTCTATTTTTTTCTTCTGGTATATTTGGTTTATGATCTTTTGATAAAGGTATATATGTCCAATTAAAACCATCTATACATTTACATAACATTGCTCTACTATCTCCTAAATTTGATGTTATTATTTTTGATTCTGTTATTAATAATGTTATACATGTTGATCCTGAAAATTTGGTATCTATTGATGATAATGTTAATTTATTATTCAGTTGTTTAAATGTTTTTTGAAATATATTTTTTTTCTCAGGATATGGAATATTTTCTATATTTTCATTATTTTGAATATATGATAATAAATTATTGGATAATTTATTCGGGAGACTTTTTGTTATATATAATGATACTTCATAACCAAAATTTCCGTGACCATCACATACCATTATTAATGTATTTTTTGGAGATAAGAAATTTTTAATTATAATGTAATTATCTTGATTTATTTTTTTTATATTTTCTGGTTCATATCCTTTTTCACTTTTAGAATTTATTTCTATTAATTCTTTTTCTTTATCTACATTTGGATTATTTTCATTTATATGATTTTTTATATTATTTGAATATATTATTGTTTTGTGATAAAGGTTTTTTGTTTTTGTTGATTGGATTATTCTAATTGGAGAATATATTTTTTCTTCTTGTTCTTCATTTATATTATTTTCATTTTTATAATTTATTTCATTTATATTTATCGTATTTGTTATTATTTGAGTTTTATTCATTTGTTTTTTTGATTTTGTAGATTTTGTTTCGTAATCTAATTTTGTTTTTTTTTCCTTTATTATTTTTTGAATTCTGTTTTCTATTCTATTTGTTTTTGAAAATTGATTTTCTTTTATTATTTTATTATTTTTATTTTGAATTTTTTGACTATTCATTAATTTTCCATTTATTTTTGAAGAATTATTTGAGGTTGAATTTGATGCATTTCTTATTGATTTTGATAATTCTTTTAATAAAGGTGATATATTTGTTTTATTATTTAAATGCAATAATTTTTTTCTTATTTCTTCTTTTTTATTTATATTTATTTGAATTGATGAATTTATATTAGAATTACTTTTATTTTTTGTGTGATAATAAGGAAAAATTGAATTTTTATTTTCTTTTTCTTTGATACTTGGAATTTTTTTATCTTTTAAATCATAAGTTAATGATAATAATATTTTTTCATTTAATTGACTATTATTTCTCTTTTTTGAAGAAAAAGAATGATGTGGTTTGTCACCAATATTTTCGTTTAAGATTTTATTTCTAATAGGATTTAAATTATATTTTTTCAAAACACTAATTGGTTTTTTTATTAAAATTGAATTCAATTTATTTTTTTCTGAAATTAATTTACTATTATTCAAAATTAATGATTGCTCTAATTTATTTTTATCAACACTAGTATTACTTATATTTAATAAATTATTTGAAGTATTATTGAAACTATTTTCATTTTTTATTGAATTATTAAGATGATTAAACAATAATCTTTGCTTTTTATTTTTATTTCTTCCTGTAAATTGATGTTTAACTTTAACATGAATTAAATTTTTATTATTTCTATTACTATTACCATTTAAAAATTCTAAAATTCCATTTGAACTATAATTTTTATTATTAGGATAATCACATAATTCAATTTCATCATTATTATTAATAGACTTATCTTTTATATTTTTATTATTTATTTGAGAAGGCAGATTCATTTTTTTTGATAAATTCTTAATTAAATTTTCTTTTTTTAAAGGAACTAGAAAATCAGGCTTAGAAACTTCATAAAATTGTTGTGATTTTAATCCAATTGGATTGATAATATTATTTTTTCTTTTATTATTATTAATGGACATTGACATTAAAAATCAATTATTTTGATGAAAAAACAAGGTTTTAAAAATTTGAAATAAAAAATAATTAAATTTTACTAAAAAATTAATCTAATAATTATGGATGCATCACAATTAGTTTTAACTTTAATTAAAGATCCAAAAATAAAACCAAATTTAAATCCATTAATATATTATGCTTTAAAATTAATATATAATCCTGAATTTTCAAAAAGAACAAAATACTTTGGAAGAGCAATTAAAAAATTATTTGAGGAATTAGGAAATAATTTAAATATTCAATTAATAACTTTTGAGCAGAAATTAAATATGGAAAATACAATAATATTTGATATGACTATTAATAATGAAGAAATAATTAATTCAAATTTAGAAAATAAAAATAAGGATGATTTAAATATTTCAGTTAATAAAGATTCTTATGCTTCTATAAATAAATTAATGAAAAGTAATTGGAAATGGTGTTTTGACCATTTATCACATTATGATGATGAATATATATTAGATAAAGATGAAGATTATATTTCATTAAAATTAATAAAAGATTATATTTTTGGTAATGAAGCTCCAGAAAATTCGACTTTACTTCTTTGTTATAATATTTTTATTTCTTCAATAGAATTATTGTTTTGTTTTAAATTAATAATGTCATTTCCAAAATATTGTTTTCAAAAAAAAGAAGAAAAATATATGAATTCATATTTTCATTTTATAAAAGAAAGAGTTGAATTATTTTTTGATGAATGGTGTAGTCAATATCCAGAAAAATATAAAAATAATATATTAATAAGAGAAATAATAGGACCAAAAGAAATAAAAAAAAAAGAATATAAAAATGAAGGAACATTATCTCAATTTACAATGAATGAACCAATTTTAAACAACAAATATATTTCTTTTACAAAATTAATTAAAGAAGGACCTTTTTGTTATGAAATTGAAGAAATTGCAAGACAAATTTGTATTATTGATCATTCAATGCTTTCCTCATTAAATTATAATGATTTTACACAATATATAATTAAGAAAGAATCTCCTAAATCTTTTGAACAATTTTTAGTTAGAGAAAAGCAATTTCAATGTTATATATTATTCTTTATTATTATGCATAATAATTTAGAAAATAAAATAATTATGGTTCAAAATTTTATTTCTTTGGCACATTCTTTAAAAATTTTTAATAATCAACAAACTTGTAATACAATAATATCTGCTTTTAATTTAGTTAATTTAACTAAAAAGAATTTATTGTGGAAATTAATAGAAAAAAAATATAGGGATATTTATTCAAATTTAGAAAAAGAATTAAATGATATTGAATTAATAGATAATCCAATGTTAAAAGAAAGAAAAGATGAAGGTTGTGTTCCTCATATAAGATATATTAAAAATTTAATGAATGATATATTAATTCAAATGAAAGATTCAGGAGAAGAAAATAATATATGTAATGAATATAAAAATTTTATTATATCTATGAATAATAATGCTAAACAAAAATATAGTTTTTTTAAATTAAATCCATTATATGATTTTTTCCAATTTGGTTTTCTTGAAATTTTCAAAGCTAAAAAATGGAATTTAAAATCAAAATTAGATTTTGCTCCTTTTTTAGAAACTTTAGATAAATTAGATCAATTACTTAATTATTTAATTAAGTCTTTTCAAAGTGTAGATGTGTAAATAAAATTCAAATTAAAATAATTAATTTTTTCAATAATATATGATAAAATAGAAAATAATAAATTCTCTAAATTAATAAATTTAAATATATAAATAAAGTTAATATGGATAAGACTAAAAATGAAAAAGACAAAACTAAAAAAGAAGAAAAACCAAAAGAAGAAGGAAAACAAATTAAATTAGGTGTTTTTGAAGAAGATGATTATTTTGAAGAATTTGAACAAAATTATGATTTTCAAAGAAAAGATACAATTGAATTAAAACAATGGCAAGCTGATTGGGAAGATGAAGAAATAAATGATAATTTTGAAGAAATATTAAAAGCTGAAATTGCAAACAATAAAAAATAAAATTAAATGTTCATGGTATACAAAACAAATATATTATATAATTGAATTAAAATTTCATTAAAAAAACAAATTTTCCAAACACTTTATTTATAAATAATCAAATAAGAAAAAATTTAATTAAATAATATTTTTATGAAGTTCCAAAAACATGAATATTACAGTAAAGACTATCATTTTCATATTCATAATGAAAACATTTATCATTTATATTAGAAGAAATATACTTCATTCCCCAAACATATTTTGCATTTTCTTTTTCAATAATATTAACATGTATATAAAATCTGAATTGAGAATATTTTTTTTCTAATTGTTTATATATATTAGTTAATATTGATAGAACCCAATCTTTTAACTTATTATTATCAAATTGTTTTTCTTTTAAAATTTCTATACAGCAATTTTGACATATTAATTTTACTTTTTTTTCTATTGTTTTGAAATTTTCGTTATTTTGATAATTAAAACATCCAAAAACTTCTAAATAAGAATTTAAATATTGTGTTTCAAAAATGGTTCGAATTGAACCATCAGTTTGAAATCCCAAGTCTTTATTGTTTATCCAAAGACTCATTAAAGGTTTTTTTATTATATATATAAGAATAAAAAAATTAAAGTCTTGAAAATAATGTTCCAAAAAGAGTTTTAAATCATTTATAACATAATCTCTCCATTTTGGTATTTTTTCTTTTATATAATCTCTTTCATCTAAATACATTTCTAAACATTCTTTTGTTTTTATTTTTAATTCAGGAATTATATATTTAAAAGATATAAGTTTAAATGCATTACTTATATTAATATTATCATCATTATTTGGTTTTTTTTCTTCTATATATTTTGAAAAAGTAAATGGCTCTACTCTACATAAAGGACATTTCTTAATGTTTTTAATACAATTATAACAAAATTTATTTTTGCAATTATTGCATTTTTGTGGATCATTAATTAATGTTAAACATATTGGGCATGATTTATCAAAAGGAATTGAATCTGATAGATTAACCATTTTTGATTTAAATTATTGTTAATTTATCTATTTTTTGTAAAATTTAGACGTAGATAAATAATATTTAAATATAATTATTTTTTCTTCATCATTTAATATATATATAAAAACTCAAGAGGAAAAAAATATATTTAAATTTTTCAACATCTCAAAATACAATCATTATCATTATACTTTTCTTAGATTAAAATATTTAATACATTTATCTATTCCCCAAATAAAAGTAAGAGGAACAATGTTTAAATCAGATAGAAATAATTCGTATGAAAAGAATAAGTAAATGAATATATAAAAAAAGAATATGAATATTAAACATCAACAATAAGTTAGAAGAAATTGAATTATAGAATAAAACTATTACTTAATTATTTAATCGGACAATTTAAATTAAAAAATATTAGATGAAGGAAATCAACATGGTATTTATTTAGGTTTACTCAAAGTAAACATATATTATATAAATTATAATAATACCCTAGTTTAAAGAATAAAAAAGAATTATAGAAAAGTCAGAATTTCCCAATTAAAGAAAATAACAATTGTAATGAAATCTTTATGAAAAATAGTTTGTTGATTTAGGACAAGAAAGAAATACAGAAAAATTTCAAAGTTTAATAGTAGAACAAAAATATATATCACCTGAAATTTTTTTCAAACAAATATTTATAATGTGATTATGTAGTGGGCTTTTTCTAATATGAATATTTTATTTAGTAGAATATATTCTTATCTAACTAAAGAAAAAAAAAAGTCTCTTTTTTATAGAAAGTTTACTTGATTTTATTCTGGAATGTTTTGGAAGGATATAATATTTATCGTTCTATTGTTGATAACTTCTTGAAGAATAAGTTTGTTAAATGGTTATTATAATAAGTCAATTTTTTTAAATTTTGTTTTTAGAAAAAAATTAAAAGAATATTTATAATTTTAATATAACTTAATTTTGACTTTTTTATTGTGTAAATATAAATTTTTAAAATGAAATTTTTTCAACAAAAAAATATTATTATCAAAATTGATTGAAATTATTATTATCAGGGTCTAATAAATAATAAGTAGCAGTAGCATAATTTATTTTTTTTTCTTTTAAACAATTTATTAAATATTTTCTATCATAACCAATATTTCTTTCAATTTCTCTAATTAAATCATCTTTAATAATAATTTTTCCATTAGAATCAGAACTTGAAGACCTATATTTTGGTGAATTAAATTTACTTTTTTTTTCTGCAATAAATTCATCATTCAATTCAACATTAGGAGAAATTCCTCTTGAAAAAGAATTATTATGAATATTATCAGTATCATCATCTTCATAATTATCATTTTTATCATTATTAGATTTCTGAGTTTTAATAACTCCATTGTCAAAATCTTTATTATTATTTAATTCATATTTTAAATTAGCTTGTTGAGCTTTTCCACCAAATTTACATATATCATTTTCTATACAAACTCCTTTCTGGATTAAATAATCACTTGGTAAAGCATAAGAATTATAAGGAGCTAAAATTAAACTTTTTGTATTTCCCACTAATTTTTTTTCTTCTTCTAAGGTATTTAAATTTTTAATAGTGAAATTTTCTATAATTTCATCTTTTGCACAATTTAAATAATCAACATTATATTTACTTAAAAGAACTTTTTCAGCACTAGTAAATAAATTAGCTGAAAATCTATTATTAACATTAACATTAGCTAACCAAGGATGATTTAAAACTTGATTAACAGTAAATCTTTTTTTAACATCAACTTGTAACATTCCATCAATTAAATCATTAACTTCATTTGAAACATTATCTAATTTATTATATTTTCCACTAATAATATTTTTTTGTAATTCATGAAGGTTATTTCCTTTAAAAGGTTGAATACCACCTAACATATAATATAATGAAACTCCAGCTGACCAAACATCACATGAAAATCCTTCATAACCATTATTTTTAAATATTTCTGGAGCTATATATGCTGGAGTTCCGCAATGTTCATGCATTATATCACCTGGAAATAATTCTCTACTTACTCCAAAATCACATATTTTTATTGTATTTGTTAAATCTATTAATATATTATCCAATTTAATGTCTCTATGTACTATATTTTTACTATGTATATATTTTAAACCTTCCATCAATTGCCTAAATATTATTTTTGATGTTTGTTCTGGAAGTTTACTTCTTTTTCGAATAAAGTTTAATAAGTCACCACATATATATTCCATTACTATTAATATGAGTTTATCAGTTTTGAAAGAATCTAAAATTCTAATTTAATTTAAGTATATTATATATTTAATTATTACTTTGATACAAAAGGATGATTTAGTCTACTTAACATTGATATTTCATGTTGGACTTTTTTCCTATCATGTTCTCTTTTTAATTTTTTTTTATTAAATGATTTTATTGCAACTAAATGACCTGAACATATATGAAGAGCTAAATTTACTTTTCCAAAAGCTCCTTTTCCTAATCTTCTTCCATATTTATAAAACTCTAATTTTGATTCTGGATATTTTCCATTAGTATAATGATCTATTAAATTTAATAAATATATTATTTACATTGTTTAATATAATTTGATATTTTTTCCATTTCTTTTCTATAATATGCAGGTTCTCTTATTGTTGACTGAAGTGATTGAGTTTCATTATTTTGATTTTTTTCTCTTTCAATAAATATGTTATTGATTTCTTTTCTGGTTATATTATATGAATGATCTTTTTTGTGATTACTTATATTTAAATTAAGTAAATTTGCTTGTTTATCTCTTTTTAATATATCAAAATTTATATTTTTTATACTTTGAATTGATGATTTTTTAATATTTTGATAACCCAATTCAAGACTTTTTTTAACCAAATGATTTTTCAATGAATTTTTCTTTGGTTTTTGAATTTTATTTGAAGGTGATTGACAAGCAGTATATGGTATATTTTTTTTAATAAAATTATTTTTTGATAAATCAAGAGGTTTATTATGTGTTATAATAATATTTGAATAATCTTCAATTCTACTACTTGATTTTGAATTTTGCTTTGAATTCACTGTTGTTAATAATTTAGTATTTTTATATTTATTTTGAAATTTCATTTGTAAATAATCTTTATCACTTTCATCTCTTTTTTTACTTGATATATTACTTAAAGAAGAAGTATTTTTTGTTGAATTATTATTTTTTAAATTTGAATTTATGTATTCGATATATTTAACATCATTAACATTAATATATTTTTTGGAATTGACAATAAAATTACCAGGTTTAATTAATTTACTATTATTTATATTATTATTATTTAAAATAATTTTATTAATAGGAATTTCAGATAATCCTTTTATATGGAATATATTTCCAGAAAGATTATGATTATGATTATTATTTGTATTTTTTGGTTTTATAATATTTAAAGATGTATTTCCTAAACTATTATGATAATCATTTTTGTTCTTCAAAGACGTTAATATATAATTATTTATTTCTATAGATTTAGTTATTCCACCTGAATTATTTTGATTGCTATAATTTTTACTTGTATTGTCACTTTGATCCACTAATTGATTATTATAATAATGAAAATTCTCATTTTTTCTTTTTTTTTCAGTAGAATTTTTCCTGGAATTATTTTTAGTTTGATAAGCTGTTTTACTTAATTTTTTATATTCTATTTTAGTTGGTTCATAAGGATTATAAATGTTAACATTTGAATTTTTAGTAGAAATTTTTTGACGATTATTATATTTATTCATCATTTGTGGATTTGATTTTTTAATTAAATTAGTATTTAAATACCCTTTAATTAAATTTGTTTTTTTAGGTTTACTTTTAGACTTAGAAGTATTAGCACTTTTAACATTATGTTGATGATTATAATTACCTTGATTAGATATTACAGCTTGAATAAAAGAATATTTATTAATTCTATTCATATCTCCACTTATACTTGAATTTTTTTCTTTTAACAAACTATTATTTTCTCTTGGACTTATAGGTTTAGTTTTTTTAGAATTTTTACTTAATGTTCTTATATCTTCTTCTTCTAAACTACTATTACTCTTTTTAATATTTTTACTATTATTATTAGTTCTATTATAATTGTATATACTTTTAGAATTATTTATCATTTGATTTGTTTTTAATGATGTTTCTAAGCGAATTTTATTATTTGAATGACTATTAAAATAATTTGAATGGGTTAATTGAGAATTTTGATGTTTTGAATAGATTTTTTTCAATTTTTTCATAAAGATATTGTCAAAATTATTATTATTATTTAATATATCTTTTATCTTTGATGATAATATATCATCTTGATTTGACATATTTAATTATGAATTTAAATTAATATAAAAATAAAATTAAATTTTTTTGTTTTTTTAAATGATTGGAAAAATGAAATACAAAAAATAAACGATTTTAGAAAATAATATAATTAATTTATAAATTATAAATTATTAAAATCATATATTTTACATTTTTTTATAATTCTTCATTGAATAAATATTGTCTCCAAAATTTATCTAAATTAAAAGTTACTTCTAAATCATTCATATTTTCATTTTGTAATATTTTAAATTGTTCTATTAATTTATCTTCATTAAATATATTCTTTAATTCTTCTTTATAATTTTCAACACTTTTTATAATATCATCAAATGTTGGATTTTGTAATTAAATAATTTCTATTTCCTCATCAAATTCATTTATATTAACTCCTTTTTCAATTTCTGTTTCTGTTGCAATATATTTTTAATCCTAATTTATTTGTTTTAAATAAAGTAGATGAAAATTGGATAGGTTGTTTAAAAGCTACTACTAATTTACGTAAATCTTTATAATTCTTAATTTTAGGAATTTCAACTTTATAATTATCTTTTTCATTCACGTATCTTGATTCATTTAATTCAATTAATTAAATGTTTGAAATTATTTTTTTTATTTTGTTTGATATATTTTCATCAATTTTGTTATATACTAATTAAGTTTCAGAATTATAATTAATTGTTAATCCTTTAATAATTCCTTCTATAATATTTAATGGGGATTGGGCCCAATCCCCAATATATTTTTTTTTTATAATTAATAAAATTAATTATAAATTATATTTTTTTTATTTATTTTACAAAAATGAAAATAATAAAATAAAAAGGAAAAAAAGAAATTTTTTATATTGATTATAGACAATAATCTCTATGACCGCTCAGATAAAAAAATTTTAATTTAATAATAATAAAATATTAGTAAAAATAATAAGTAAAAAGTAATTAGATAATTGAGATGATGATTATATTCATACAAATGAAGGTCATAATATATATATAATATTTAAAAGATTGATAATTGTTTATCTAAATAGAGAAAAAAAATGATATAATTATTAAAAAGTTAAATGAGTTGGAAATATAATTCCAATGATTGTCAATCTCCAATTCCCATTTTAAAAGGAAAAAATTAACCTTATAAATTTTTGTCTTAATGTTGTTTCATTAATATTTAGAAAATAAAAAAAATTTATATCAGAAATAAATGAATTCATTTTATTATTACCAAATTTTTATAGATGTATCGTCGGAACAAGTTACTAATTTTAATTAAATTTAATTATTTTATGTATATAACTTTGATGAGCCTTTTCTTTTTTGGAAATTAACGTTAAATTATTTTGACAAATTTTCCATTGAGTAATATCACACTCTTTCCCTGATAATAAAATATTATCATTTAATTTATATAAACAAAGATGAACACCATTATCTTCAATTTCTCTAATAATATTTTTTT
>JAEEGL016376377.1_pt1 | contig 10987 bp, 7 predicted proteins | sample 9134231 | NCBI WGS metagenome assembly JAEEGL01 (sample SAMN16246548, study PRJNA631951) | gut metagenome | biome: gut microbiome; feature: rumen; material: fiber-attached | host: Bos | place: Iran: Karaj | collected 2018-10 | reverse complement strand
TAATATCGTTTTGATCAAAACTGTCAATTTGTTCCAAAGATAAATTAGATGCAACAAGAGACGGTTTCATGTACATATTATCGTTTTGTTTCTTTTTTATTTTTGCGGCATCCAAAAATAAATTCAACACAGTTTTTCCTACTCCTATAGAGGAAAACAATTCTTTTGCTTTTTCTTCAACATCCGTAGTTACAATATTTTGATTTAGGTTAGTCGGTAAATCTAATATCTTTATTGTCTTTTGAGAATTATCATTTATATGTTGTAACATTGCGATTAAAGCATCTTGTTCCGAAATATCACTTATATTTGCGGTTTGTTCATAAGAATTACTGTCGTATCCGTAAACGGTCAAGTTTTGGTTTGGTGTAGCCATTAAACAAAAAGCCAGTTCTCCGTTTTGAGTTGAAATTCTTGATTTTGTTTCTTGTATTAACGATGTTTCCCCGACCAATACCAAATTAACTTTTATTCCGGAGTTAGAAAGAATTTCCGCTTGCTTTATTCTTGCTAAATCATCTGCATTTGCGACGATTGTATATTCCATGTTATCTTTAAATAAAATTGAATAAGTTACCCTTTGTAATGCTTTAACCGAATTTAAAATAATATTTTTAAACAAATTTGTTACATCGTTTATTATTATATTCGGTGTTACATCGTTTATCGTTAACTGCTTTGTTTTAATTTCTTCTTTTACCTGTTGTGTTTGTTCGGTTATAGGTTGTATTGTAAAAGAATTTCCTTTTTCTATCAATTCTAAAATAGCATTTTTGTTTTCTCTGTTAATGGCTCTGTAGTTATAATAACCGCCACGTATATCGTCTCTTTCTTTTGCTTTAATTATTGCAAGGATAGCTTGCTCTATTGCTTTTTTCTCATCAACGGCATAAACATATTGGTATGGTTCCAATTCTTGTCTGTCATTAAAATTAGGTATTATAACTCTATAAAGTTTTTCTCCTTTTTTTTGTTTTGCGTTTTGTTGAATTTTAACATTATCATTCAAAACAGGTGCATTATTGGCTTTTACGTTTTTTATTATTTCCGGTAATTTAGAATCGTCGTACATATTGGATATTGTTGTAGCTATATCGCTAATATTTTTTTGAGAGAAGGACAAATCTTCAAATACTCCTCCGGTTAATTGTCCTTTTTCTGTTGCCATACATATTTGATAAATCAATTCAAACATTGCTTGTCTCGGAGATTTTGCATATACGGTTTGAAAGTCCCTTAATTCGGTAGTGTCATTTATTCCCGGTATTATAATATTAAATTTATATTCTCCGTGTTTCGGATTTCTCTTTTTAAAGAATTTGTTCGTTCTTTGAGAAATAATTGTTTTTTTAGTTTTAACTTTTGTTTGTTCTGCTTTAACTTCTTGTAGAGAAGGAACTTCCGTTACAATCTTGTTTTCGGTTACTCCCCTTGTTTTTAAATTTTCTCTTATTAAATATATTGTTAAGCGCATTAATTGTTTTTTATCTAATTTATATTTGGTTAAAATTTCATCGGCTGCTCTTTTTATTGCATTATTAAGAGCTTTTGATTTTGTCGGAGCAGTAGTAAAGAAATCGTCTCCAGTATTATAATCTACCAGCATACCGCTTAAAGTGAAATATGTTCTGAATTTAACTTGATAAGTATGTTGTTCTGCTTTTGTGAGTAAGGTATCAATATTTTTAGATAATTTATATATATTAACATTGTATTCTTTATGTTTTTTTGCTCCGGCAAGCCTTGCAGCCAGTTGTGCTAAAGAATGTATTCCAAAATATCCGAAAATTTGTTCGTAGGTGGCATTCATTGCATCTATTACGGATGTTACAGCTTTATTTAATTGGGCTGTTACTTCTTCTTGTTCATCGTAATATTCATGTTCTTGTAAAAATCTTTCTCTTGCCGATTCTTGCCTGTCATTTATTTTTCCGAGAACTTCTTCCATAAAAATATTATTGAAATCTTTTTGTTCCAATATTGCAACTAAAGATTCTCTCAAGCTTATCCAACCTAAATTGGTTAACAGTTGATACCATTTTTTGTTTTTTAAACCGCTTGTTGTTGCCGGTTTAGCTAAAACTTCATTTCTTATTTTTTCTCCAAGTGCTATTTTTAAATTTAAATCTTCGGTTTTAGTAAAACCTTCTATTATTTTCTTTTCCAAATCATCTGTCGATACAGTATCTGTTCCTTCCTGTTGTGCTCTTAGATTTTCTCTGTTAATCTTTTTTAATTCCTGAATGTTTAAAATAATATCTGCTATTATTTGAGCTTGTTCTTTATTTAAAGTTTCTGATGCTTCTTGTTGTTTTGTTATTCTGTTTAAAGAAACAATTTCTCCGGATACATATTCTATTTCTACATTACTTCCTACAGACCTTACTTCTCTTATTTCTCCTTTCTTTAATATAGCTATTACTTCCGTTAAAGGTCTGTTTGCAAAAGTTGTGTTTGTTATATCGTATTGTTCATTAAAAATATTTTCATATAACATATTTGCTTTTGCCGTTTCTTCCGTTATATTAGGCGTTATTACTATGTAATTTATATTTTCTTCTTCCAATAACTTATTAAATCCATAAGTATGAAATCCGCCGGTTATAACAACATGTATTTTTCTGCCGTTGGAAATTTCTTCCAATATTTTGTTTTTATGATTTATTTTTGAACTTTTAATTCTTAAACCGTCAAAGGTTTTGTTTGGCTTTTTACCTAAGATGTTTTTTATGAATATTCTGTTTCTTTCTATGTTATTATTATAAAAATCATCAACTAATTTGAAATATTCGGTTATATCGGTTAAATTATCTATATCTATGTATTTTTCCCATAATAATTTGAATTTGTTTTTGTTTTCGGAAAAGATTTCATACTCTTTTGCCGTCATTTTATTTGTTAAGTAATGAGATAAGCTTTCCAGATTTGTTTGTAAGAAGTATATATCTTTTTCCGATTGAGTATTAGCAAATTTATTTCTTATTTCTTGAATAAGCAATTTTTCTTCATTTGCTAAATCAATAGTATTAATATTTTGATTTTGTTTTAAATATTCAAAGAAAACAACTGTGTTTTTATATTTTTTATCGGATAAAATATTTAATTCGTTTACTTCTTTTAATAAGTCAAAATAGAATTCAATTTCAAGATTTTTATCGGAAGCTTTTCCTATTAAACTTTTATATTCATCATAATTTATTTTTTCTTTCAGGTCTTTTAAAAGTTCTTTGATTTCTGTTTTTAATGCTTTCTGATTAAAGGATTTCTGCTTTGATATAATTTGTGCAAAATTAATTATGTTTTTATATTTTGATAAGTTTATATTTGCTTTTTGAGATTGTTGCAATAATAATTCAATATATTTGTTTGTTTTTATTTTTCCTTCTTTGTAATTCTCGATAATTTTGTTGGTTTCTATATTTTCTTTAGATAAATATTGTTCGCTTTTTTTATTAAAAATAGTTGTTAATATAGATAAATAATAGTTTATTTCAAATTTTTTGTTATAAATTTCATTTAATTTATTAAAATTTTGTAAGTATAAATTCTTATCTTCCAATCCTTTTAATATTGTATTTTTGTTTGTTTGTGCGGCAAACAATTCTCCTCCGGACAATCTTCCGCTTTTTAATAAATTGTCTAATACTTTCTGTTTTGTGCCGGAATCTTTTATATCCGATAACCATTTGGTATTTAATGTTTCTGTTGCACCTTCTATGTATATATCACTTAAACCGAACTTATTATCTAATATAGATAGAATGGAACTTATGTTTCTTTGAGTTTGTTCATGAGAGTGCAAATCTTGAATGTTTATTATAATATCTCCGCCATTATTCGAATAATAGGCATCGGTTATTCTTCCTAAATTAAAAGGGATCAATGTCGTAGATGATAAATTTGTAGGTATAGGCGTATTAGATATCGGAATTGCTGCGTATGCAGATTGAGTAAATATTATTGAAAAAACAAAACAGATTGTTGTAAATATTGCAGTAAATTTTTTTAAAATATTCATTTCTTTCTCCCAATAAAAAATCCGTCTTGTGTAAATATTATACAAGACGGAGTAATTTTATTTTATTAGTAATATTTAAAATACTATCTATATTTCCTCTGGCGAAATAACAGAAAATAGTTTTTACACGACTTAATTTGAATATATGAAACTTAATAATAATTTTATTTAGTGTAAAAACGAAATATATTTCTTTGTTTAACAAAATATCCGACGAGTAAAATTTATAATGATTGAAAAAACTTGAATTGTTTAATTCTTTTTCGTTCGCAGATTTTACAAAGTATAAATTGTTTTTTGTTGAACTTTTTTGATTTTTCTTTTCTGCACCATTTTTTTGAGTTGATTTTTCAGTTAAAGCAATATTTGTTGATTCTAAAATTTTATTTATTATATCGTAAGAAAAATTTGTTATTGCGTTATAATATTCGCAAACAGATGTTGCTTCATATAATGTGTTTAACTCTTGTTTGATGTTTTCTTCAAAATTAAAGGAAAAAGAGACTGACAATAACGATATTGTCACCAATAAAGTAATAAATTTATTGAGAAATGATGAACACCGGTTAAAATTATACATATCTCTAAATAGTATAATTCATAATGTATGCTTTTTCAATGTTTGTACAATAAAAAAGTTAACTTAAAAATTTACTTTTTTAAGTTGTTGTAATGTTTTATAAGTGAAGCTGTAGAACAATTATGTTCGTTTGTCTTTTCACCCTTTAATTCAGGCAAAATAACATTAGCTAATTTTTTTCCAAGTTCTACTCCCCATTGGTCGTAACTGTTAATTTGCCAAATTATACCTTGAACAAATATTTTATGTTCATACATTGCAATTAATGCACCTAAAGTTTTTGGTGTAAGCTCGTCTAACAAAATACTGTTTGTCGGTTTATTGCCTTCAAAAACTTTATGTGGAGCCAACATCTCTATATCTTCTTTTGAAACTCCGCTTTTTTCCAATGCATCTATTGCTTGTTCTTTTGTAAGGCCAAATGCCAACGCTTCCGGTTGTGCAAAAAAGTTTGACATTAATTTTTCGTGATGATCGCCAACTCTTTCAGGAGGATTAACTATACCTATGAAATCGGAAGGTATTAATTTTGTTCCCTGATGTATAAGTTGATAGAAAGAATGTTGACCGTTTGTTCCCGGTTCTCCCCACAATACTTGTCCGGTTTGATAATCAACTTTATTTCCGTCTCTGTTTATGGTTTTACCGTTACTTTCCATATCTGATTGTTGTAAAAATGCAGTAAATCTGTGTAAATATTGACTATAAGGTAATACAGTATAACTTTGAGAATTAAAGAAATTGTTATACCAAATACCAAGCACAGCCATTATTACAGGAATATTTTTTTCGATAGGTGCATTTATAAAATGTTGATCCATTTCGTAAGCACCTTCCAACAATTCTTTAAATTTATCAAATCCTACAGCACATGCTATAGGCAAACCTATTGCTGACCATAAAGAATATCTTCCGCCGACAAAATTCCAAAATTCAAACATATTGTTTGTATCTATGCCGAATTCCGCAACTTTTTCTTTATTTGTGGATAATGCAACAAAATGATTTTTAATTGCATTTTCTCCTAATTTTTCAACTAACCATTTTCTTGCAGTATTTGCATTTGTCATTGTTTCTTGTGTAGTAAATGTTTTTGAAGCCACAATAAACAAAGATGTTTCGGGATCTAATTTTTTTAATACTTCATAAATATCCGCACCGTCAACATTAGAAACAAAATATACTTGAGGACCATCTGCATAATATTTTAATGCTTCGCATACCATTCTCGGTCCTAAATCGGAACCGCCAATACCGATGTTTATAACAGCTTTAATTTCTTTTCCTGTTGCGCCTTTCCATTTACCGCTTCTTAACTGTTCCGTAAAATCTTTCATTTTATTAAGAACTTTTTTTATGTCAACCATAACGTCTTTACCGTCGACATATACAGGTTTATCAGACATATTTCTTAATGCGGAATGAAGAACGGCTCTTTTTTCAGTCCAGTTGATTTTTACACCGGAAAATATTTTCTCCGTCCAAGTTTTTAAATCACTTGCAGTTACTAAATCTAATAATAATTGTTTTGTTTTATCATCTATAATGTTTTTTGAATAGTCAAACAATATTCCGATATTATCAAGTCTAATACTATATTTATTAAATCTTTCTTTATCTTTAAAGAGATCTCTCATATGAACATTTTTCATTTCTTGTTCATAATAATTTTTTAAATTTATCCATTGTTTTGATTGTGTCAATTTTTCTTGCATTTTATGAACTCCTAATTAAACTATAAATTTATATCCGATTTTAAACAGTATGTTTTTATAACTTACATCATCGTCATTATCTGTGCCTTCATATCTTGCACCATATAATTCAAAAACATATTTTTCATATAATTCAAAACCGAAACCGCCCGCAACATAATATCCCGGTTTTGTCCCGCTGCCATTAGATATTGAAAAATAAACGTTATATCCGCCATCTATTCTAAGATAAGGCTTATATTCACCTATATTTCCAAAAGGGAACCATATTATACCTGCATATAGAGGTAACATTGAAAATTTTGAGTTTGTATAGCGTTGATCTTCACCCCATTTTTCTCTTGAAGCCTTTACACCCATGCTGATATTTCTGTTTATTAAATAATCAAAACCTACAGCTACAGCAAAATGATCGCTAAAAGAATATCTTCCTTCTGCTCCGACATTGACAGCAATATCTACCTCATAATCACTTCTAAATGTTCCCGGTAAACAAATTGATAATTTAGGAACAATATCTATATCCGCAGCGAAAGCAGAAATTGTTGAAATAAATAATAATAAAACAACTAAATATTTTTTCATATAAAACCTCCGAAAATATAAAGCATCACGACTATTTTAGCAAAATTTTAAATTTACTCCAATATACCTTTCTCTTTTAAAAAGGCTTTTGCATAATAATAAGCCATCGTGAATGTATTTGTTGCACCATATAATTTTATTTCGTAGTTTCCGGTTTGTTCGTTAGGTATAACTTCATAATAAGAAAAGTATTTACAAGCGGAAATATCAACGCCTAATGTATTATCGTATTCTGTTTTTGGGAAATAATGATATTTATGAACGGATGAATAATAAACATCCTCGGCTTTATTTAAGTTTTCGATAATGGCATCTGCTTCAGTATTTATTGTCGGTTTTGCAATTATTGCTAATCCCATACATGCAATTACTAAAAGTATGCATAATACAATAATGCTTTTTATGAATTTAACTATAAAAGACTCATCACTTCTTACTTTTATTTTTTTTGAGCCTTTACGCCCATCCACGCTGATGTTATTGTGAGTTTCTGTATATTGAGAAATAACACTTGCTATGTTTGCACGTATGTCTTTTTCTCTTGGTTTATATTCTTCTTTTGCTTTTTTTGTATAAATGTTATTTCTTCCGTATTTATACTCATTATTATCATGAACAGGTTGTTCTTGAGAAGGTTGTTTTATATCTTGAGAAGGATTTTTCCTTCTGCCGTATTTTTCTTCTAAATTTTCGTTTTCTGACATAATTTTACCTCTATAATATTATTTAATTCTTTTTATATTTGCACCTAATTTCCTAAATTTTTTCTCTAAAGTTTCATAGCCTCTGTCAAGATGATAAATTCTCGATATTTCCGTTTTTCCTTTGGCACAAAGGCCTGCTAAAACAAGAGCAGCACCTGCTCTTAAATCGGAAACCATAACCGGAGCTCCGGAAAGATCTTTTACACCGTGAATAGAAACCTGTCTTCCTTCTATTTTTAAATTTGCACCTAATCTTTGTAATTCACAAACATGCAGAAATCTGTTTTCAAATACAGTTTCTTCTATAATGGAATTTCCTTTTGCAAGAGACATAAGTGCCATCCATTGAGCTTGAATATCCGTAGGAAATCCGGGATAAACTTCTGTTTTTATATTAATAGGTTTTATTTCTTTTTTCCATTTTACGGTCAGAGTATCACCTTTTATTTTTATATCCGCACCGGCTTCAATAAGTTTTTCTATTACAAGTTCCAAATGTTTAGGATTAACTTTTGTCAGTTTAATTTCCCCTTTTGTCATTAATGCGGCAATCATGTATGTTGCGGCTTCAATTCTGTCGGGAATAACATCATGTTCGAAACCATGCAAATTATCGACGCCTTCAATTGTTATTATTCTTGTTCCCGCACCTGAAATCTTTGCCCCCATCTTTACCAAGACATCGGCTAAATCTTGAATTTCCGGCTCTTTTGCGGCATTTATTATTCGCGTTGTTCCTTTTGCCAAAACACTTGCAAGTAAAACATTTTCAGTTGCACCGACACTTGCGAATCTGAATTCTATATCGGCACCGGAAAGTCTTCCTTTGCTGAATATTTTTATATAACCTTCTTTTAATTCAATTGTTGCTCCCATTTTTTTGAAAGCATCTAAATGAATATCTATCGGTCTTGCTCCAATTGAACAACCGCCCGGTAAAGAAACATCTACTTTTCCGAGTCTTGCAAGTAATGGCCCCATAACTAAAACACTTGCTCTCATTTTCCTTACTAAATCGTAAGGAGCTATATGATTTAATTTTGAAGATTTGTCGCAAGAAACAATATTTCCTTTTCTTGTTGTCTTTTTACCTATAAAATTTAAAAAGTCTACGGTCGTTTTGATATCTGCAAGTATCGGAACATTTTTAATTTTACATTTGTCGTCTGTTAATAATGTTGCAAAAAGTATAGGTAAAGCCGAATTTTTTGCTCCGGAAATTTTTACTTCTCCGTTTAACCTTTTACCGCCGTAAATTACTATTTTATCCATTTTGTGCTATTAAAATCCTATCTAAATCAGAATAATCTTTTATTATTTTTACGAAAAGAAAATCATTGAATAAGTCCGCAATTTGTAAAGCAATATTTGAATTAAGCTCTAATAACAATATTCCTTTCGGGTTCAAATATTGTTTTGCTTTTTCAGCTATTATTCTATAGAAATATAATCCGTCTTTTCCTGCTAAAAAAGCTGTTTTGGGTTCAAAAAAAATTTCTTTTTGTAAATCTTTATATTCATCCGCAGTTACATACGGCGGATTAGATATAATTATATCAAATTTTTTATTAATAATATTATCAAACATATTGCTTTCTATAAAATCTATTTTTTTTGATACATTATTTGTAACGGCATTATCTTTTGCTACTTGGAGAGCTTTTTTACTTATATCACTTGCAATAACGGATATATTATTGTAATAAGCCACGGAAACAGCAATTGCTCCCGAACCCGTACATAAGTCTAATATAGTTTTTGAATTATTTTCTTTTATAAATTTGTTAGCTTGTTCTACTATCAATTCCGTTTCCGGTCTTGGAATTAAAACATTTGGATTAACTTTAAATTTTAATCCCATAAATTCGGATATTCCTAAAATATAATCTACCGGTTCACCGTTAATTCTTCTTTTTAAATAATCTTGGTATTGTTGATATTGTTTTTGAGATATTTTTTCTTGTCGGAGTGTAACTAAATTATTCCTTTTTGTTTTTAAAACACCACATAATAAAACTTCTGCATCAATTTGAGCTTCGTTTATATTATGTGATGTTAAAAATTCGTTTGCTTGTTTTAAAATATTGAAAATATTTTTTTCAGTTTGGCACATTTTTTTATCAAATTTAAATTGCCGTTATATGTTTGCACTTTTCAATTTTTCTTCGTTTTCGCAAGATATAAGCTTTTCTATAAGTTCCGTTAAATCTCCGTCCATAACTTCTGTAATGTTATAAACACTAAAACCTATTCTGTGATCTGTTATTCTATTCTGCGGGAAATTATATGTCCTTATTTTTTCCGATCTGTCTCCGGATCCTACCTGTTGTTTTCTGTCACTGGACATTTTTTGTTCTTGCTCTATCATTTTTTGTTCATATAATTTTGCTCTTAAAACTTTCATAGCTTTGGCTTTGTTTTTTATTTGACTTCTTTCATCTTGGCAAGCAACAACAAGCCCTGTAGGTAAATATGTTATTCTTATTGCGGAATCCGTTTTATTAACATGCTGTCCGCCTGCACCGCTTGCTCTGTAAGTGTCTATTCTTAAATCTTCCGGTTTTATTTCAACATCGACTTCTTCTGCTTCGGGAAGAACGGCAACGGTTATTGCAGATGTATGAACTCTGCCGGATGCTTCCGTTTCGGGAACTCTTTGTACTCTGTGTGTTCCCCTTTCAAACTTAAAATATTTCCAAACTTTATCTCCGGATATTGAAAATACTACTTCTTTATATCCGCCGAGACCTGTAGGATTAGAATCTATTATTTCGTGTTTCCATCCGTTTCTTTCTGCAAATCTTGTATATGCTCTAAATAAATCACCGGCAAATAAAGCAGCTTCTTCTCCACCTGTTCCTGCTCTTATTTCAACTATAATATCTTTATCTTCATGCGGATCCGGCGGAATTAACATAAGTCTGATTTCCGTTTCCATTTTTTCTTTGTTTGCAACGGCTTGATCGTATTCGGCAAAAGCCATTTCTTTCATTTCTTTATCTTCAGATTCTTTCAGTTCGTTTAAGTCGTCGATATCTTTTAACAATTTAAAATATTCTTTTGATTTCTCCACTATAGGAGACAAATAAGAATGTTCTTTCGATAAATTTCTATATTGTTCTTGATCTGCGATTATTGTACTGTCGCTGAGTTTTTGTTCAACTTCTTTAAATTTAGAATTAATTTCTTCTAACTTTTCTTTAAACATTTTTTTTACCTATAAAAAAATATGACAGGATTTCATATTTTATAAAAATGATAATCCTGTCATATTTAAAATTTTATCTATTTTTCTTTCTTAGCATCTTTCTTTGCTGCATCTTTTTTAACATCTTTTTTTTTTTTCTTAGGTGTAGATGTTAAAAGTTTTGATGTTTTTTTTGGT
>JAEEGL016361622.1_pt1 | contig 10987 bp, 8 predicted proteins | sample 9134231 | NCBI WGS metagenome assembly JAEEGL01 (sample SAMN16246548, study PRJNA631951) | gut metagenome | biome: gut microbiome; feature: rumen; material: fiber-attached | host: Bos | place: Iran: Karaj | collected 2018-10 | reverse complement strand
TGGTCACTTTTTCTTTTTGCAGCATTATCGATAAAATGCCGATCAATCTGTCTATCTTCACCGGCTTTACCCTTTAAAGAAAATTTGAAGCGCGTGATACAGGTGCAGCTGCCATGCTTTCATATCATGCACGCCGCCCGGGATCACATAGAAATCATAGTTCACATCTTTCTTTAACTGCGGGCAAAGAGGAAGCACTCTTTCCATGATATCTTTATGCTCCGCGTAGGCGATATCCTTATCTCCGTTGCAGCAGAACATATACCTCAAAGGCAGGCCCTTCTTTTCGCCCTCTGCCAGAGTCTCACAGATCCGCTTGATCTCAACCTCGTGATCTCCCTTCGGACCGCAGCATCCGGAGAAAGGACCATACCATGCAAACAGATCATAATTCATCATATCCGTAGGGCAGATACACCCAGGCGCCTTTGTGCAACGGCTGTTCCGCTTTCCCTTCATCATAGGTAAAGGTATCGTACTCAAACCGTTCCACTCTGCCCGCCCTGTCACAGGCTTTCAGCATCTTCTCCGGCATTTCATAAACATAATTCATTTGGTAACCCTCCTATAGATTTGATTTATCTTGACATATAATTATTATTCTAATAAGATATTATGGTACTGTAAAGTCAATAATGATCAAACTTTTCAGAAAAGTTTGATCTATCAACAAAGGGAGACAACATGAGTGTAGAATCCGTTAGAGCCAAAGTACTGGACGCTGCATTGGAACTATTTGCAACAAAAGGATATGGTGGTACCTCCATCGATGAAATTGCAGTAGCCAGCGGTATGAAGGCACCGAATCTGTATAAATACTTTAAGGGAAAGCTGGAAATTTTTGAACTGCTGCAGGACCGCGCCACTGAGGTCTACAAAAGCCGTATGAATCTGCTGCCGGAATCCGTCGTCCACATACACAGCAAAGAGGAACTCAAAGAATTCAGTATGCACCAGATCACCTATACCATGAGTGATGAAAATATTCGGAGATTCCGCCAGCTATATACCGTAGAACAATACCGGAGCGATTATCTGAAAACAAAAACATCCGAGTATCAGATGTTGAACATTACGAATCTGTATACCAAAATCTTTACATATATGATGGAACAAGGAACCCTGAAAAAGTGCGATCCCGAGCTGCTTGCGATGGAATACTGCGCTCCCGTCTCGCTCCTGATCCAGCTATGTGACCGGCAACCGGATCGTTTTGACGAATGCATAAAAAAAGTAGAAAAGTATATCGATTTCTTTATCGCAAAAACATTTTAACCACACAATAAAAGAGGGATGTCGCAATGACAACCCTCTTTTTTATTCTAGTTCTTTTGCATTTTAACCGAAATATCTCTTCAGCAGACCTTCAAATGCCTTGCCATGTCTTGCCTCGTCACGGGCCATCTCATGTACGGTATCGTGGATCGCATCCAGGTTAAGCGCCTTTGCACGCTTCGCCAGATCGGTCTTACCGGCGGTAGCACCATTCTCGGCATCCACACGCATCTCCAGATTCTTCTTGGTAGAATCGGTTACCACTTCACCCAACAGCTCAGCAAACTTTGCAGCATGCTCTGCCTCTTCAAAAGCAGCCTTCTCATAATACATACCTACTTCCGGATAGCCTTCACGATATGCCACACGCGCCATTGCCAGATACATACCTACTTCAGAGCACTCACCTTCAAAATTGGAACGCAGATCTGCAAGGATATCCTCCGGCACACCCTTTGCAACACCTACTACATGCTCGGATGCCCATACTTTCTCTCCTGCCTGCTCCTTAAACTTCTCTGCCGGAGCCTTGCATACCGGGCACTCTGCCGGCGGATTGTCGCCTTCGTGAACATAACCGCATACTGTACATACAAATTTCATTTGAAATACCTCCTGATATATATTTTTGTTACCTTTGAATACCTTTTTATTGTATTATGCACCAATGCTTTGGTCAAGTAAGATTTGTTACGAAACTGCCGATTATTTTTCGTCAGATCCTGCAGTACTCTCCTGCAATTTCTTCATTTCTTTCTTGTTCTGATACATTTTGTCATCCGCGCGCTTGATACATTTAGCAAATGCATCTTGTTCTTTTATCAGCTCATCCAATCCGATACCGACGGATAAGTAATACGGTTTCTTTTCCTTTTCGCATTTTTTCCGGATATCTTCGCGGATCTCTCTGACCAGCTCATTTAATTCTTTTTCCGTAGTCGGATGTGCGATCAGTACAAACTCATCTCCGCCATATCGGCCCAGAAAGATCGGGATATTTGACCGCTTTACCACATTGATCAGAGTCGCCGACAACATGACCAGCGCTACATCCCCTTCCGCGTGTCCGAAGGTGTCATTGATCTTTTTGAAATCGTTGATATCCATCATCAGGACATAGGTGCTCCTGCCTTCGATCCACAGATTGCTCTCCTGTGATACATAACGCACCAGCTGGCCGCGGTTGTTCAGCTTTGTCAGCGGGTCCGTAGAGATCTGCGATTCGATGGACTGGATATAAAACATCAGCATAAAGATGATCCCCGCAAAACAGAACATCGGCAGAAACGGTATCAGAACCATCTGGATCAAACCACCCACCACCACCATAATGGGAAGGAACCCGATATACAGATGTTTTCTTTTTTCGATCGGATTTTCTTCCCTGATCGCTGCCCGCACGGTATAGACGATCACGGCGATCAGATAGATATAAGGTACTGTGACCATAAATGCATCAAACATTCCCGTGGTCTTGAAATTTTCATCGATCAGAAGTCCCGGTGCCACAAGATAGGTAACTATCAGAACCATCACCGATATCGCAAAGGGAAAGAGCAGCGTAAATCTCACCACCCCGCTGTTTCTGCGCGGGATCTGTTCTACCGCCATCACATAACGTAGCCATGTGTATGTGATCGCCGTCATGATCACAAAATTGGAAAAATCCGTTGCCAGAATGGTAAACGAATTTGCCGGAAATACGCCGGAATCCACACCGACCCAGATCGCGTCCGACACATAGTAAAGCATAAAGGCGATCAATGCCTGATCATACCTCAACTGCTTTTCCTGCTTGTCTACGCGCATCCGGTCATGCCAGAGCATGATCCCGAATATGACAGCACCTACGATATTGATCGATGCATAATAGATAAAATACTCCGACATTTGACCCCTTTCCGGATCAGTTATCCTCCGTACGATCTGTCACATCACAATTCGAAATGGTTCCCTTTGCCCAGGGACTGCCCACATCACATCTGCCGTGATGATAGGCCTCTCTCTTCACACCGGTCTGCAGATCCTCACTGAATCCAACCGACAGACGACTGACACCATTGCTCATCTTGTTATCGATCATCTCGATCAGTTCATCCACTTCGTTCATAGCCACCTCCATTTTGTCTATTTTATCATACTATGGCTCATTTGTAAAAGTATTGCAGCAACAGGAGTGTCACCCCATCGTAGGAGTTTTCCTGCAGGATATCCCCCTGCACTTTCCAGCCGGTATCGGCGGTTTCGCTAATTGCCTCATCTACCGCCGGCATATCATCAATTGGGTGCGGATCGGCATCATAGATGGCCTGTTCAATCTCATCCCCCGCCTGATAGATCTGCCATACACGCTCCGAAAACTCCGGTTCCTCACCGAAAACCTCATAATAGATCTGTTCTCTGCGTTCTAAGTCTTCTCTCGTCTTCAACTCTTCCGGCCAGCCACTCACCTCTCCGGCAGCGATCTTCTGATCCAAAACCCGATCCATGGTTTCCAGATAATCCTGATACAGATAATTATACATCTCCACAAAGGCGATCAAACGAAGGTAGGGATCTTCGCTGCGGCTGAGGGCCAGCGCGCTTAACAGATTGGCTTCATTTTCTTTATAATAGCCCTTGTGATGCGAGTATTCATGTGCATCCAGCATCGGCTGCCACATAGGCGAGATGTACCGGTTGTGTGTCGGCTCACAGGTATAGGGATAATTGTATCCGCCGATGCCCATTCGTTCCAGAATATCCGAACAGATGGCTTCTTTTACCGGCGGATAATATCCCTTCAATCTCGGAAATTCCGCCCCCAGTTCCTGCATAGCTTTGGTGATCAGAACCCGGTTTTCCTCGATGCTGTGAAATGCCACACTGCCGTCTTCCGCAATGGCGATCTCTTCCGCTGCGGCATTACCGTTCTCCACACAATACCATAACAGGTCACTGATCTCTTCATAGGTAAAGCTCGTGCGCAGCTCAGGATTCCCCTGCCCGAGCACCGTTCCGCAAAAAGGGACAAACCACATCGGCATATAGATCAAGACAACGATCAGCAGTGCAATGGAAAAGGATTGAAAATATACTTTCACAAACTTCCGGTAACGCGGCTTTTTTCGCAGGAAGATCAACAGCAACAAGATCACGATCCCCGCCACTAAGAGAAACGCTCCAAGGAACATAATAATCTCGCCCAGTGCAAACGGAAACAGCCCCGTAATATGCGATATCGCATCACAGAGTATGCCGTAGATGTGATCCGTATACCAGTCACAAAAGCGTGGAAATGCCGCCGGCAAACCTGTAATAAGGATCAGGACCAGGAGTAGGATCACCGTTTTTAAGTATTTTGACAGTTTCTTCATTGCACTATCTCAAAACAATCTTTCCGCCATCCGTTTCTTTGAAGATACCGCGGTCGATGCCGTCATCCAAAGCATATCCGATCACGGTTTCGATCGTGGAGCCCATACGCGGACAGCCGAAGCACTTTGCCACAGCCTTGAGCAGATCTTCCCGTGTCAGGCTGACCTGTGCCTCCAGAATGTCCCGGATGGCCGCACGGATCTCCTGCGACGGTACATCTTCGATCCCACGATAATTCCCGTTCTGATCGGCCCCGCGATAGCTGTCATAGGTCTGCGGATCCTGATCGGCTCTCCAGTAAAATACCGCGTCCCGTTCCCTGGTTTTCTGACACGATACGCCCTGCACCGCCTGGTCGAAGATATCTTCCGTGCGGGATGTGGTACGGCTCACGCCCCAGTCTGCAAATGTCTTTTTCATCAGTGCCCTGCGGCTGATGGGTGCCTCCGCAATAAGATAACGCACCACCGTCTTGCGTACATTGTTTAACTGACTGTGCTCCGCATAGCCTTCGGAGGTTCCGGCCTGTTGCGGCATCGCGCTTTCATACGCCTGCTGACGTCCTCCGCTCTTTGCCGCTTCCATACGCTCAAAAGTATAGTTCCCCAGCTTGATCGTTCCCGCTGCATCCTCCGGGTTGGCTTCCTCCTCCTGATCTTCCGCTTCCGTATCCGCCTTTTCTGCCGTCTCCCCGGCTGCTTCTCTCGCCGCTTCTGCCTCTGCTTCCGCCGCACGCTGCTCCGCCAGACGCTTTTCTTCTTCCTTCTGCTGTTTTGCTTCTTCTATTTTTCGTCTGATCTCCTGCAATACCTTCTGCGCATCATCCAGCCATTCGATGGTCCAGAGGCGCATGGTACGCCAGCCCAGCCCCGCCAATACAGAGGGCTGCACCGCAAAACGGTCTGCCGCCGTCTGATCACCGCTCATATTTACGCCATCCAGCAGGATGCCCAGCAGATAATCTTCCGGATTCTCCGGATCTACCACACCCATATCCAGACGGTATTTCGAACAGCCCACATTCGTACGTACTTCATATCCGAGACTGCCCACCGCGGCTGCGATCTCACGCACCACCGCATCCTCATGTACCGTCTGCGTACCGCTCTTTGCCGCGATCATACCCTGTCCATGTTTTGCGAATTCCAAAAAGCCCTTCAATCCGGCCACGCCCTCGGCTCTGGTACGGCTGATATCGATCTGCTCCGGCCGCAGAACGGAATACACGATCATTTCTTTTCTTGCACGGGAGATCGCCACATTCAGTCGACGCCATCCGCCATCACGGTTCAGCGGACCAAAGTTCATCGACACCTTGCCGTTCTTATCCGGTCCGTAGCAGATGGAGAAGAGGATCACATCGCGCTCATCCCCCTGTACATTTTCCAGGTTCTTGATAAAGACCGGCTCCGCCGACTGACGGTCCCACTCTTCCAGCTTGGGATGCTGTACAAATGCCTCGGTCAGCAGATCCTCAATCAGATGCTGCTGTACCACGCTGAAGGTAACCACACCGATGGAATCCTTACGCAGGATCGGGTCGGACAGACGCCTTACGATCTCGGCCACTACCGCCTCTGCCTCCGCGCGGTTCTGCTTGGTCTTGCCCATATCGTACACACCATCCAGCTGCACCAGTTTCACCTGGGAGACCAGATCATTGGGCGACGGGAAGGTATAGAGTTTGTTGTCGTAATACTGCATATTGCTGTAGGCGATCAGGCTCTCATGACGGGAGCGATAATGCCATTTCAGGTATTCCTGCGGCAGCGTGATCGCCAGACAGTCATCCAGCAGGCTTTCCAGATCTTCATGCTCCGCATTTTCTTCATCGATCCGGTTGGATTTGAAGAAACTGGTAGGCGGCAGCTGTTTCGGATCGCCCACAACAATCACATTCTCGCCTCTTGCGATGGTTCCCACTGCTTCGCTGGTCGGCAGCTGGCTGGCTTCGTCAAAGACCACCAGATCAAACTTCGGAAACTTCGGATCAATGTACTGCGCCACCGAGATCGGGCTCATCAGCATGCACGGACACAGCTTGCGCAATAATGCCGGGATCTGATCAAACAGTTTGCGGATGGACATCATACGCCCATTGGATTTGATCGCTTTCTTTAAAATGCCCAGTTCGGAAGACGCTGCTGCCTCGCCGCTGCCTGCCGGTACATTGGCAGACAGTTTCGCCACCAGTTCCTGCACCGTCAATCCACGGAACTCTTCCATCTTATCCTTGTAGCGTTCGATCATGCCTTCAAACTGCGCTCCCCGGAATTCACTCAGCCGGGAATCCGAAGAGATCAGCTCCGACGCAAAGCGGTAATGCAGGCTGCACAGAAAAGCTCCTTTGGCATCCGCAGCATTCACTCTGCCTTCTTCCACCGCCTTTGTCACACAGACGAGTCCCATACTGTCCAGTGCCTGCTTTACACGCTGGTAACCGGTCCAGTCACGCAGTTTCCCGGTATTTTCCGAATATCTCTGATAACGCTCCTCTGTCTGTTTCAGATAATCCGGTGCCATCTCGATCTCGGAATCGTTGATGGTATGTGCCTGCCGCACTTCGGCTTCCTTCTCCAGAAAACGCTCCACATTTTCGATGCGTCTGGGCAGTTCCACCGGATCGATGGGGCCGGCACACTTTGCGCAATACGCTTCCCATTCCCGCTGCGGCAGGGCATTGCGCAGTTCCACGGCACTTTCCGCCTTTTGCAGTGCCTGCTCCAGAGCCGCAAAATCTGTCTTTTCCGCCAGATACAATCCGCCCAGCAGATTTGTGATCTCCTGCGGCACATCGTTTAATTCCGCCTTTAAAGTTTCCACGGCCCACAGTTCTTCCAATATGCCCTTGATATTGTCTTTTGTGACCGTTGCCGGATTGAGCGAGTATGCCTTCACCTCTTTTACGATGGCAGAAGTGCCGGTCATTTTCGGCAGGAACCATTTCTGCTGTGCCGCCTGCAATCGCACCAGCGCATCACCTGCGTTGTAGGACGCAAAGATCTGCGGCATAAAGGACTGCCCCAGCCGTTCCATCTGCGCCAGATAATCACGGCCGTTCCGGATCAGCAGACGCACCCGCTCCACGATACTGTCATAGTTCGGTGAAGAGACCAGTCCACCCAGCATCACACCGGGCTGCAGCATCAGCTTACCCATACGGCACAGCGTCTTCAGCCCTTCCCGGCTGCCGATCAGATCCGTACCGACCAGCCCGCGTAAAAGGTCTGTATCCTGTTGCACATTCCTACAAGCGGCTGCCATATCCTTCCAGATCTGCTGTGCATTGTCACGCAGCTCCATGGAGTACTCAGTCATACACACACCACGCAGGGGATGTGTCTTCAGATCTCCCACCACGGCGGCTGCCGTTGCATATTCCGAGAGCAGCTCCGTCCACTCCTGCAGCAGCTCTGCCGAAACACTCCCGACCGTAAACTCCATACCGTTGCTCTCGGACAGATCCACTTTGTCTTTTAAAGCTTTGTTCTGTTCATAGACCGCTACCGCATCATATAGGGAACCGCCGAAATTTTTCTTTTCATGGACCGCTGCCACCACATGATTGAGCTCCCTGCGCAGGGAATGCAGCTGCTCCGCGGCGCGTGCATATTCCTCCGGTTCCTTGATGTGACCGACTTCCAGCGTCTTTTCCAGCTGTTTTAAAACGGCCGCCTTGTTTGCTTTGTTGCTGTGCAGTTCCAGGCAGAACGGATCCAGCCCGATGGCCGCCAGCCTGCGCTGTACGACAGACAATGCCGCCATCTTTTCCGCAACAAACAAAACCGACTTGCCCTGGTAGAGCGCATTGGCAATCATATTGGTGATGGTCTGGGACTTACCGGTTCCCGGCGGTCCGTGCAATACAAAGCTCTGCCCCTTGGCTGCCGTTGCAATCGCCACCATCTGCGAAGAATCGGCACTCAGCGGTACCGCCAGATCAGAGGGCGCAAATTTCTCATCCATATTGCCCGCATCGATCCCCAGATCGTCCGCTTCCCATGTCATATGTCCTTCCAGCAGGCTCTGTACCACCTTGCTGGTCTTTAAGTCTTCCGTACGGTTGCGCAGGTCATTCCACATCACAAACTGACCGAAGGAAAAGAGCCCTAAGAAGCAGAAGTTCTCCACATTCCAGCGTTTCTTATCCATGATCGCCTGCCGGATCGTCTGGAACACCAGCGGCAGATCGATGCCATGCTCATCTTCCGGCAGCGGATCCAGCCCACCGATCGACACGCCGTGATCCTGTCGCAGATATTCCAGCAGGGTCACATTGATCTGCGTTTCCTCATTACGGCTGCGGATGATGTATCCGTTGTTTTTGATGCTGCGTACCAGTTCCACCGGGATCAGTATCAGCGGTGCGTAGCGCGGTTTTTCCGACAGATCCGTCTCATACCAGCGCAGAAATCCGGCAGCAATGAAGAGGGTATTGGCGCCGTTTTCCTCCAGGCTCACTTTGGCCGCGCGTTGCAGACTTTTTAAACTGCTCTGTAATTCCGTCTCGGACAAGCAGGTACGGATCCGCTTCTGCGCAAATTCCTTTGCCGTGATGCTCTCCACCAGCGCTTTGTCATTCTCCAGGGAGAACATCTTCTCATCCCGCAGATCCTGTTTCAGTTCCGGCGGCAGTTCCAAAAGCGTAAAATCTTTTCCGTCCGCAATGGCATCTTCCAGAGTTCCCGGATCCGCTACCAATAGCTGCACCGCACTTTTGGTCACGCGGAAATTCAGCAATGCATTGCGCAGACTGAAGTCCAGCAGCTTTCGTTCCCACAGCTCTTTGCGTCCGATCTCCACCTTGCCCTCGATCACACGCCCTTTCAGATTTTGGGAAAGCGCGCTGGGAGCCGCCACATCAACCACATCGACCGGGTCACCCGTTGTATCCGTCTGCGCATCCTCCAGTCGGGTCGGGATGGGACGGATATTGCTGTTGCGGCAACGGCTTAAGTCGATCACAAAATCAAATTCGTCCATTTTAGTCAGATGCCCTCTTGCATGCTGTACCGCCGTATCAAAGGGGATGGTCTTTCCGCGCACCACATCCGTCATTTCCACCAGCAGGATCTCTTCCGCGCCGTCAGCCGTACGCTTCTCCAATGCTGACACATCGTCCACGGCACAGTCCGCAAAGCTCTCTTCCTCCAGCCAGCAGCCGGCAAAGGCGTGTCCTTTGGTAAAGACCACCAGGCCGTTTAACCCCGCTGCCTCCAGGCAGGATGCATACAGCAGGGAAAGATCCAGACAGTTGCCCTGCTTCTGCTCCAGTACCGTATGCGCCAGACGGATGCGCTGCCCCGCCGGCTCAAAGGTCGCAGGATGCACCACATAGTCGATCTGCTGCGCCTGGATTGCCGCATAGATCGCCGCCATCTGCAGTTTTACATTATTGGTGTTCTGTGTCTGATAGGCCGTGAAGGCAGGATCCTTCCCCCACTTCTGCAAAAAATCCGAAGCGCTGCGCAGGGTTTCTGCGATCTTCGGATCATTGGGCGTAACAAATGCGGATACCAGTTCCGGCATAATCCCCAGGCCGCACCACTGGTCCTTTGCCAGTAGCTCCACTTCCCCGGCCTCCGTTGCCAGGATCTCTTCCCTCGTATCATACTGCGGGATAATATTGTCTTCGCTTTCCGTCTCTTTCAGGATCATCTGATCGCGATAGACTTCGATGGTATAGTTACCGATCACCTTCTCCGTAACCGAAAACAGATACTCCGTCGAAAGCAGGATCCTGACCGGGCTGACCTCCACGCTGCTGCCGGGCTCCATCGCATCCAGAAGAGCCGTATATTCCTGCGCAAATGCGGGATCAAAACGGACGCGCAGCTTCAGATCATACTGCGTCTCTTCCGATATGTTCGTCAGGCGGATGCTGCGCAGCAACGGTACATAGTTTTGCTGCATGGAAAAATTGACCGCCCGCATACCCTCTGCCTTGATCGTTATCTGTTGTTCCGCCATAACCCTTCATCCTCCATCATCTGTGGTTCCGCCTTTTCATTGGTACCACAACACTTATTTTTTCCGGATCACTGTTCCGATATCCTCGCGATACCGCAGTTTCACTTCGATCCCTTTGTCTGTATATTCCAGAATGTCCTCATCCAGCCGTACCGCATCTTTCTGCAAAAGCATCAGGATCGTGGAACCGCCCAGACGAAAATAACCCTTTTCTTCACCCTTTCGGAAACACCGGACCGGATAGTTGATGATACGCCCCGCAAACAGCGCCCCCACTTCGATCATTAAGATTTTTCCGAAATGCTTGGTTTCCAGCAGATTCACCACACGGTAATTTTCCTGATAGACTTTCTTTTCCGAAGAATACGGACTCACTGTATGCAGC
>JAEEGL015872344.1_pt1 | contig 10987 bp, 6 predicted proteins | sample 9134231 | NCBI WGS metagenome assembly JAEEGL01 (sample SAMN16246548, study PRJNA631951) | gut metagenome | biome: gut microbiome; feature: rumen; material: fiber-attached | host: Bos | place: Iran: Karaj | collected 2018-10 | reverse complement strand
CTTTAGGTTGCACAGGGCGGCTGTGAAACCACTCTCCTGCAGGACGCTGGCCAGGCCTGCAAAGACCATCAGCTTGGTTATCTTGCCCTGGGCCGAAGGGTCGAGCCGCTGCAGGATGAGAATGCCGAAGAGGGCGCCCAGCACCTGCACCGTCCCGTTATTCAGCAGGCCCCAAAGGAAACCGCGGGCAGCGCGAGACTTTAAAGTCGAAGCATCTCCAGAGCGGACCCCCTCCTCACTCCCCCTAGAGGGGGAGGGTGAATTGTTTTGCGTACTCGCGCCTTCCTTTAAATTCTCATCCATCTCTCATTCTTCAAGGGTAACCACTCTTCCCCTTTCAAGGGAGTGAGAAGAGGGCTACTCTCTTTTAGGAAATCTGACTTCCGCCTTTCACTTCTTCCATCGTAGTGGTGAGGCTCAGGTTGCCGTCGAAGTTCACTGCGCTCAGAATCATGCCACAGCTCGTTTCGCCCATCATCTGGCGCGGAGCCAGGTTGGCAATGAAGAGCACGCGCTTTCCGACAAGTGTCTCAGGCTCATACCACTGGGCGATGCCGCTCAGGATGGTGCGGTCCTGCCCGCTTCCGTCATCGAGAGTGAACTTCAGCAGCTTCTTCGACTTCTTAATCCTCTCGCAGGCCTTAACGAGGCCCACTCGGATATCCAGCTTCTCGAAGTCCTCGAAGGGGATGGTGTCCTTCACCGGCTCGGCCTTGTAATTAGCAGCCTCGTTGAGGTTTACACCTCGACCCTGATCTGACTCGGCCGAACTGGAACCCGTTCCGTTCTGCTCTCGCTCACTCGCAGCGTTTGCCTTAATGATATCATCGAGCTTTTTCTTCTGAGCGGCAATCACGTCGTCTTCTATCTTCGTGAAGAGCAGTTCGGGCTTGGGCAACAGCTTGCCTGCGGGCAGGAGCGTCGTGCTGCCCAGGTCTTCCCACGAGAAGCTGTCCATGGCAATCATCTCCCTGAGCCGTTTGCTGCTGAAGGGCAGGAAGGGTTCGAAGGCGATGGCAAGGTTGGCCGTTATCTGAAGGCTGAGGTTGATGATGGTCTTCACGCGCTCCGGATCGGTCTTCACAACCTTCCAAGGCTCGCAGTCGGCGATGTATTTGTTGCCGATTCTGGCCAGGTTCATAGCCTCTTTCTGTGCTTCGCGGAACTTGAATCCCTCGAGCAGTTGCTCCAGCCGTTCCTTGACGTCGCAGAACTCAGCTAGCGTCTGGCGGTCATAGTCGTTGAGTTCTCCGCACTCGGGCACGCGGCCTTCGTAATACTTCTGGGTGAGCTGCAGGGCACGGTTCACGAAGTTGCCATAGACGGCCACCAGCTCGTTGTTGCAGCGAGCCTGATAGTCATCCCAGGTGAAGTCGTTGTCCTTGGTCTCAGGCGCATTCGCCGTCAGCACATAGCGCAACTCGTCCTGGCGATCCGGCATCTCGTCGAGGTACTCGTTTAGCCAGACGGCATAGTTCTTGCTGGTGCTGATCTTGTTGCCCTCCAGGTTCAGGAACTCATTGCCTGGCACATTGTCGGGCAGAATGTAATCGCCGTGTGCCTTGAGCATAGCGGGGAAGACGATGCAGTGGAACACGATGTTGTCCTTGCCGATAAAATGAATCAGGCGTGTTTCGGGATCCTTCCACCAAGTCTCCCACGAGCCCCACTCGGGATGGGCATCGCAGAGCTCCTTCGTGTTTGAAATGTAGCCTATCGGGGCATCGAACCAGACATAGAGCACTTTGCCCTCTGCTCCTTCGATGGGAACGGGGATGCCCCAGTCGAGGTCGCGGGTTACGGCACGCGGACGCAGGCCGCCGTCGAGCCAGCTCTTACACTGGCCATAGACGTTCGAGCGCCATTCCTTGTGCTCTTCCAGAATCCATTTTTCCAGCCAGGGCTGATCCTTGTCGAGGGGCAGGTACCAATGCTTGGTGGCCTTCTTCACCAGAGGATTTCCCGTTTCGGCATTGTAGGGATTGATGAGTTCCTCGGGCGAGAGCGTGGCTCCGCACTTCTCACACTGGTCGCCGTAAGCTTCTGGAGCGTGGCAGCGGGGGCACTCGCCGCGGATATTACGGTCAGTCAGGAAATGGCCTGTCTGCTCGTCGTAGAACTGCTCGGTCGTCTGCTCCACGAACTTGCCTTCGTCATAGAGCTTGCGGAAGAAGTCGCTTGCCAACTTGTGGTGAGTCGGTGAGGTGGTACGGCTGTAGATGTCGAACGAAATGCCGAAGCGCTCGAACGAGTCCTTGATGAGCTTATGGTAGCGGTCCACCACTTGCTGAACAGTGATGCCCTCCTTGCGGGCACGAATGGTAACAGGCACGCCGTGTTCGTCGCTCCCGCCAATGAAGATGACGGGGCGCCCCTTCAGCCGGAGGTAGCGCACGTAGATATCTGCCGGTACATAGACGCCGGCTAGATGACCGATATGAACGGGACCGTTGGCATAGGGTAGTGCCGAGGTCACGGTTGTTCTCTTGAAGTTCTTTTCCATCTTTATTATGATACTAAAATGTATATTTCAATTTCTGTTATCTTCTGTTATCGAACTAATTTAAAGTCTAATTGTTTGCGGTAGAGGTCGGCGCGTGCCACCTGTACCTTGACGCTGTCGCCCAGGTTGTAGCAGTGATGGCGGCGGCGACCGATGAGGCGATAGTTCTTCTCGTCGAACTCGTAGTAATCGTCGTCCAAGTCGCGCAGCGGAACCATTCCCTCGCATTTGTTTTCGTTGACTTCCACGTAGAGTCCGAACTCCGTCACGCCGCTGATGGTTCCCTGGAACGTCTCGCCCAGATGATCCTGCATGAACTCCACCTGCTTGTACTTGATGCTGGCGCGTTCGGCCTGAGCTGCCACCTGTTCGGTGTCTGAGCATTGGTCGCAGAGTCCTTCGTACTTTTCCTGGTTGGCCGAGCGCCCGCCCTCGGAATACTTGGTGAGGAGGCGGTGCACCATCAGGTCGGGATAGCGGCGGATGGGACTGGTGAAGTGCGTGTAGTAGCGGAAGGCCAGGCCGTAGTGCCCGATGTTGTGCGTGCTGTAGCGTGCTTTCATCATGGCCTTCAGGGTAACCATCTCCACTACGTTCTGCTCTTTCTTCCCCCGGACGTCATTCAGCAGTTTGTTAAGTCCTTTCACCGTTTCCTCCTTCGAGCCGACGGCCCTTAGCTTGTAGCCGAACTTGCTGACAAACTCGGCCAGATTCATCATCTTCTGGGGGTCGGGCGTATCGTGAATACGGTATGGCAGCACCTTCGGCTTCTGGTTCTTGGGAACGTTGCCGATGCTCTCGGCAACAGTACGGTTAGCCAGCAGCATGAACTCCTCCACCAGTTTGTTGGCATCCTTTGCCACCTTGAAATAGACGCCAGTCGGCTTGCCATCTTCATCCAGGTTGAAGCGCACTTCCTGACGGTCGAAGTCCACAGCTCCGGCGGCAAAGCGGCGCCGGCGCAGTTCCTTGGCCATGCGGTTTAGCACAATCAGCAGGCTGCGCTCCTCTGTGCCAGGTGCAAACGAGGTGGTAGGCGTACCGGCTCCCTCAGCCTGTCGAACGGCATCGCCGGGTGCATCGTAGTCTTCAGGACTGGCCTCGTGTTCCTCTTCCAGTATTTGCTGCACTTCCTCGTAGGTGAAGCGCCGGTTGCTGCGCGTGACGGTATGGGCCAGGTGCCACTTCTTTACCTCGCCCTTCTCGTTCATGCGGAAGATGACGCTGTACGTCAGCTTGTCCTCGTCCGGTCGCAGGGAGCAGATGAAGTTGCAGAGCCGCTCGGGCAGCATGGGAACCGTCCTGTCCACCAGATAGACGCTGGTGCCGCGCTTCTGAGCCTCCTTGTCTATGATGGAGCCCTCGGTGACGTAGTGCGAGACATCGGCGATGTGGACGCCTACTTCGTATAATCCGGCCTTGAGCGGACGTATGCTCAGGGCGTCGTCGAAGTCCTTCGCGTCGTATGGGTCGATGGTGAAGGTGAGCACATCGCGCATATCCTCGCGGCGTGCTATCTCGTCGGGCGTAATGCCTGGTGTCAGCTTCTCGGCAGCCTTCTCCACCTGTTGCGGATAGACGTAGGGCAGCCCGTATTCGGCCAGTATGGCGTGCATCTCGGCATTGTTCTCGCCCGTCTTGCCCAGGATGTCCATAACCTTTCCGATGGGGTTCTTCGCGTTTTCGGGCCATTCCACAATCTTCACTACGGCCTTGTCGCCCGTCTGTCCCTTCTTCAGGTTACTCTTCGGGATGAAGATATCGGTGGCCAGTGTGCGGTCCTCTGTGAGGAGATAGGCGAAGTCCTTGCGCACCTGCAGTGTACCTACGAATGTCTTGTCCTTGCGCTTCAGGATGTCTGTGACGGCCGCTTCGCGAACGTGGTGCTTCCTGCGGGCCAGCATCGTGACGCGCACCAGGTCGCCGTCCATAGCGTGCATGCTGTTTCGCTCGGCCACCAGGATGGGTTCGCCGCCCTCAGCGGGCTCGAAGGTGTTCTTGCCGTTGGCCTTGCGGTGGAAAATGCCCTCCATCACCTGGGTGGGAGCGTTCAGGACGTAGGTATACTTGTTCGTTTCCTTGATGTAGTCGTCCATCATCAGGTTCTCCAGGATGTCCAGGCAGAGCATCTTGGTGGGGTGCGTAGTCAGGCCCAGCAGCCGGTAGATGGTCTTCAACTCATATTCTTCGGTAGGATTCTCCTGGAACAGGTTTACCACCATCTTTTCCAGATCCTTTTTCTTGAGGCCTCGGCCTCCGGTCTTCTTCTTGCTCATATCTGTAAAGGTTCAAAGGTTCAAAAGTTTAAGGTTCAAGGTTCAATTTTGAATTTGTCAATTTTGAATTTTGCATTTTGAATTCTTCCATCGTGATATCCCCGCTGCGGGATACGGTCACGATGGCAAAGCTGTTGTGTGCAGGGTACTCGTTTTCTATCATGGCCCGCATCGTGCAGTAGTGGATGCCGTTCCGCTGGCTGTAGTGGCCGATGTGGTGGTGACCCTGGATGACGGCCAGCACGCGGTGACTCTGCTCCAGCAGGCTCACCACTTCGTCTGCATTGCTCAGGCACACGCTGGGATCCACGCCCGAGAAACGGTCCAGAAGCTGGTGGCAGAACACGATGGCAGGCCTCTTGCTGCGCTCCAACTCACGGCGCAGCCACGCGATCTCTTCCTCGTGCAGCCAGGCCTTCTGCCACTGGAAGTTGCCTTTGCAATAGGGTGTCCTGTCCTCGTTGAAGTTACCGTCCAGCACGATGAACTGAATGCCCCGTGCCGTAAAGGAGTAGTAGCTGCGTCCGTCGGCCTTGCCCGGATTGTGCGTATGCTGCAGGAACTCCTCCTTCGAGATGCAGTCCATATCGTGATTTCCCAGGACGTGATACACCTTTCCGCGGAATCCCTGCATCACCGATTCTATGTCGTCCAGGAACTTCAGGGCCGTGACGGGATCCTGCCTCTCGTCCATGTCCTTGAAGTCGCCCAGCTCGATCACGAAGTCCAGCTTCGAACGGTTGAAGACGTCAATCGCGTCCTGCAGTTTCCGCTTCGACTGCCGGTAGTAGCGGTTGATGTTCGTCTCGCGCTCGGCATAATGCAGGTCCGTGACTACGCCGAAGCGCAGGGGAGAGGACTGCAGGGAATGCAACGGCAGGGAGAACACCCAGAGGGCGCCGCCCGACAAGCATTGTATGAAGGTTCTTCTTTTCAAATTTGTGTTGTAAGTTAGTAATCCTCAAGCACTTCCATCTTGTCCCACAGGCGGCGCAGGGTCTCCAGTCGGAATGCCCCCGGCCACGCCACCAGCCAGTCGTTGATGCGCTTGATGTCGGCATTGCCCGTGAATCCCCACTGGCATTCGAAGTAGGCCTCGTTCTGCGAGCCGGCGGGCCGCAGGTGCCCGTTGATCTCCAGCGTGCCGTCCGAGACGAACTGGTTGCCGTTCCGCCAGATGGCCCGCGCCTTTTCCAGCCACTGCCTGTCGCCCGTGATGTCCGCCAGCTCGATCCATTCCGGCACCCAGTAGAGGGCGTAGGGATCCAGGTGGTTGTGCTGGACGGAGACGGAGGTGGCGCCGAACGTATGATAGCCGTAGTCGGCAAAGTTGTCGCCCTCGGGATAGACCTCGTCGTAATGCCAGAGCCAGGTGGAGAGGTAGTACGAGATGCTTACTGCATCCTCCACGAAGGCCTGCTCGCCGGTAAGCCCGTAGAATCTCAGGGCCGAGCGGAGCAGGGAGATGCTGGATTCCTTGTCGATGCACCAGGTGTCCAGTGCGCCGGCTGTAGTGAACCCGTTCTCGTGCAGCTCGCGGATATAGAAATCGTATGCTTTGCGGGCCGATGCCAGGTATGCCTCGTTCCGGCTTCTCCTGTAGGCCTCTATCATGGCCGGCACCATGAAGCAGCCCACCGTTCCCTCGCGGTAGAGTGCCTCGCCGTCCGGCTTCCAGCCCTTGGCGTAGCAGCCGCTTGCCTGCTGGTCGTTCATCACGAAATCACATATCGCATAGGCAAGGTTCTCGTATCCCGGCCGCTCGAAGCCGCATTGGCGGGCAACGTCGCAAGCCTCGAAGTAGTTGACGGCGGCCGTGCCCAGGTTGCAGGCGTCGATGGCTCCCTGACCGCCGTAGAGAATATTGTCGTAGTGGCACACAAACAGTCCGTTGGGCAGGGCGCAGCGGCTCCAGGTGTCCAGCGTGGCCATTCCCTTCTCCAGCGACTCCTGGCTGCCGTTCTTCAGGTAGTCGTGGAGCAGCGAGATGGCGTATGAGGCATTCTGCCCGCACCACCCGATCTCGTACTTGCCGCCCAGCCGCTGCTGCCAGTTGCCGTCGGAGTCAAGCAGGAGACCGATGCTGAAGCCCCTGTAGTCGCCCTCCTCGGCCCAGAGCGATTCCCTTGCATACCGGGTGCCCAGTTCCCAGAGGCGCTGGGGAGAGGCCACTTCCACCCTCGGCTTGCGGGCCATTTCCCAAGCTTTCCTGAGGAAGGAGCGCATCGCCGCATGTTCCGCCTGGACGGGAGCGACATGCACATAGACCTTCATCGTCACCTCCTCGCCCTTCCTGAGCGAACAGGTCTTGCGGTAGCCCTTGTCGAACCGGTCGCGGCCGGAGTAGGTCACGGGCATCTCCTCGTCGGGCCACAGATAGCAGTGGCGCGTCTGCTCCCCGTCGGGCTGGATGGAGACGGAGAAGTCCTCCCTCTCGCCCTGCGGAGCCTCGCTCCAGGTGGCAAAGGCATACGATCTGCCCTCGGAGTACATTGCGCCGGGGATGGGTGTGCGCCGGTACGACACTGTGCGCCACTGGCCGTTCTCGTCGGCTCCCTTCGGCTCCCTTCCCTTGCCCCAGTGGTTGCCGTTGTACGAGACGGCCGGAATCATCCAGTAGCTGCTGGGCGAGAGGTGCGTGAACCCCACCTGCAGACGGGCGTCCTCCACGTCTCTCGCGGCCTTGAACACGCAGGTTATGCTGAAGGTCTGCCCGTCCAGCCTCTCCGTCCGTTCAGAATGACTGATGCCCTCCGTCTCCGCAATGTCCAGCCGGCCTACTACGCTGTCTCCCTTTGCCAGGCACAGCGCCCCGTCCCTCTGCGTCCAGCGGAACGCGCTTCCAGGTCGGCATCCCGGGAGCAGGGCACAGCAGACGGCAAGTATGATTAACTCCTTTCGCATCGTATTTAAATACAAATTTACAGCTTTCACTTTGCAAATTTATGAAAAAACTGAAATAGTTCCCGCTGAAATACCTCTTTTTATTAGAAAAAACCTACCTTTGTATGCAGAATATCACAAAACGAACGTCTATGAGCACTATTTTGGTCACCGGAGCCAGCGGTTTTATTGGCAGTTTCATTGTTTCAGAGGGTCTTCGCCTCGGTTACGAAGTATGGGCAGGTATGCGGGGCACCAGCAGCCGCTCCTACCTGCAGGACGAGCGCATCCGCTTTGCCGAGCTTGACCTCTCCAACCCCGCCCGCCTTGCCGGGCAGCTGCAGGGCTACAAGAGCCGGCTGGGAGACCGCGGATGGGACTATGTGGTACATGCGGCAGGCGCCACCAAGTGCCTGCACCCCGAGGATTTCTTCCGCACCAACACCGATGGCACGCGCAACCTCATCGACGGCCTGCGACAGGCTGGAATGGTGCCCCGCCGCTTCGTCTTCCTGAGCAGCCTGAGCATCTTCGGCGCCGTGAGGGAGGAGCCCGTCAGGAAAGCCACGCCCGACAACCCCTGGATCTACAGCCCCATCCTGCTCACCGACCAGCCGCGGCCCAATACCGCCTACGGGCGCAGCAAGCTCCAGGCCGAGCGGTACCTGCAGGCCCAGCAGGACTTCCCCTACACCATCCTGCGTCCTACCGGCGTCTACGGCCCCCGCGAACGCGACTACTTCCTGATGGCTCAGAGCATAGCCGGGCATATCGACTTTGCCGTCGGATACAAGCCGCAGGAGATCACCTTCGTCTACATGATGGACGTGGTGCAGGCCGTTTACCGCTGCCTCGATGCCCCCGCAGCCCTGGGACGCGCCTACTTCCTCTCCGACGGGCAGGTATACAACAGCCGCCGATTCAGCGACCTTCTGCAACAGGAGCTGGGCAACCCCTGGGTGTTCCACGTCAAGGCTCCTCTCTGGTTCCTGCGCATCGTCTGCTGGCTGAGCGGGCAAACCAGCCGAATTTCCGGCCGGTTGAACGCCCTGAACGACGATAAGTACCACATTCTGAAGCAGCGTAACTGGCAATGCGACATCGAACCTGCCCGCCGCGACTTCGGCTACGACCCGCAATGGACGCTCGAGGAGGGTGTCCGTCAGTCAGTTCGCTGGTACAAGGAGAACGGATGGCTGAAATAGGGGAGCGGGATTTGTGTGGGCAACTCGTGCCTGCGTCTTCTCTTCGTAAAATAATTTCAACAACCTTTCTGCTTGGTCGTATTATGGAGTACCTCTCCTGTCCGCTGAAATCTTGTGCCAAAAAGCCAGTTACTGCGCAAAATCGCGATTTTGGCACACTGTAAACCCTGCATTACTGTCTATTCCTGTAAACAGAGAAATTTCATTGTGTAAATATATTTCACACTTCATCTTAAGCTCTTTACACCCAATTTTGATTTTTGAATTTATAAATTTTGAAATTGAAAACAGGGTGCTATGTGTCATGAGTGTCATGTGTCACGAGTGTCATTAAGGATTTTTGATTGGGCGGGTGATTTCAGGCTCATAATATATATAAATAGATTTATCTATTTATATATATTATGCGGACTTTTCGCACTCCATTTTGCTTAATGACACTCATGACACATGACACTCATGACCGCCCCGAAAAAAAATGAAAAAACATGCCCAAGTATTCGTGAACCGCAATCAAGATGTCGTACCTTTGCACAGTCGAAACTGATGAAGCCGGCAGACGGGCTGAAACGGTGAAAAATTGCATGGGTTAAATTCCACAAATGCGCGCAAAGATAGTAGCAATTATCTCCCTGCCAGCGCCCAGCAGGAGCGGAATCAGGCGACAGAGTGAGCTGCAGCAGAATTATCCACCAACAACAAACGACCACCAAATACAAACAACAAACCACCAACCACAAACGACAAGACTATGGCCAGAACAGCAATTGCACATCAGCACGAGGTAAAGCTCGGCAAGAATGCGGGGATGAAGTTCGCGATGCATCCCGCCTCGGTCATGCCCACCTGGGAGAACGAATCGTTAGCGGAGGCCTCCACCCGCAGCGGTATCTCTACAGCAGTGGTCAGGGTGGCCGGGGAGGCCTCAGGCAAGATGATTCTCATGACAGTAGCCCCTGTTTTTATGCGGACAGACGGCGGCAGGCAAGGTGATCCTCATAACAGTAGCCCATGTCTCAGGCGGACGGGATGCAGCAGGCAAGGTGATCCTCATGACAGTAGCCCCTGTTTCAGGCGGACAGGATACGGCAGGCAGAGTTTTCCTCATGACGGTAGCCCATGTTTCAGGCGGACAGAAAGCAGAAATATGACAAATAAGGAAAAACTCTGAGGGTCTATTGATTGCCGAGTGAAGTATTTTTTGTAATTTTGCGCCCGAAATACAGAAAAGAGGAAAAATGCAGAATATTAGGAACATTGCCATCATTGCCCATGTCGACCATGGGAAGACGACGCTTGTGGACAAGATGCTGCTGGCCGGGAACCTGTTTCGCGAGAACCAGCAGACGGGGGAGCTGATGCTGGACAATAACGAGCTGGAGCGCGAGCGCGGCATAACGATCCTGTCGAAGAACGTGTCCATCAACTACAAGGATACGAAGATCAACATCATCGACACGCCGGGACATAGCGACTTCGGCGGCGAGGTGGAGCGCGTGCTGAACATGGCCGACGGATGCCTGCTGCTGGTCGATGCCTTCGAGGGCCCCATGCCGCAGACGCGCTTCGTGCTGCAGAAGGCGCTGCAGATCGGACTCAAGCCCGTGGTGGTGATCAACAAGGTGGACAAGCCGAACTGCCGTCCCGAGGAGGTGTACGAGATGGTCTTCGACCTGATGTGCGACCTGGACGCCAGCGAGGAGCAGCTGGACTTCCCCGTCATCTACGGCTCGGCCAAGAACGGATGGATGGGCGAGGACTGGAGCAAGCCCACGGACGACATTACTTATCTGCTGGACGCCATCCTGAAGTACATCCCCTCGCCCCAGATCCTGGAGGGCACGCCCCAGATGCTCATCACGAGCCTCGATTACAGCAACTACACGGGACGCATCGCCGTGGGACGCGTTCACAGGGGCACCCTGCGCGAGGGCATGAACATCACCATCGCCCACCGCGACGGCACGCAAGAGAAGACGAAGATCAAGGAGCTGCATACCTTCAGCGGAATGGGCCACCAGAAGACGAAGGAGGTGAGCAGCGGCGACATATGCGCCATCATCGGCCTGGAGCGCTTCGAGATCGGCGACACCATCTGCGACTACGAGCAGCCCGAACCG
>JAEEGL014186044.1_pt1 | contig 10987 bp, 6 predicted proteins | sample 9134231 | NCBI WGS metagenome assembly JAEEGL01 (sample SAMN16246548, study PRJNA631951) | gut metagenome | biome: gut microbiome; feature: rumen; material: fiber-attached | host: Bos | place: Iran: Karaj | collected 2018-10 | reverse complement strand
TCCCTACAACGCGCCGGTCTGGATTATTGGAAGGACCTTGACGTGCGCGCCTACGAAAGCTTCGGCGACTTTCTGGACCAGAACCCGGGCGCCAAAGTGTACATGGCCACGACAAAGGCCCATAAGACCTACGACGAGGTCACTTACGGGCCCGATGATTATCTGATGTTCGGCAAGGAGACCGCGGGCATCCCGGAGGAGATCCTCGTCGAGTATGAGGAGACCTGCATCCGCATCCCGATGAAGGCCGGAAACCGGTCCCTGAATCTCGCCAATTCCGTGGCCGTCGTGCTTTACGAAGCACTTCGGCAGCAGGGCTTTCCAGGGCTTGAGGCGCACGGCGAACTGCATCGCCTGAAATGGAAGGAGTAAGCCTTCAAAGCGGCCTTCGGCCGGAGCCCGCAAACCAAGCGCTTACGCTTCCTCGAATTTCAGGTTTCCGAGCTTTTTCTCGCACAACTCGATGAAATCCTTTGTGATCTTAGGCATATAGCGTTCTTTATGGAACCCGATGCCGATCGTGTCGCAGAGGGTTTCTTCCTTGAAAGGGATGACCTCGACCTTTTCCCGGGTTTCCGGATTCGAGAGGCCGCCGAGCGTGTAACTGGATTTTAAGAGGATCTCGTGGACGATCGTCGCGCCCATGCCGGCGCTCGCGAGCGCCAGTGCGGTCTGCGTATTGCTCGTTTCAATACGGATATTCAGCGTCAGATGCTGGTTCCGAAGTTCCACATCAATCTTTTTCCGAATGTGCTCGCCCTGCCGAAGCAGCACGAAAGGCAGGGCCTCGAAAAGGCGGAGATCCCCGGTCCGGGCAAAGGTCTTTTTCAGTTCTTCTGCGCGCTCTCCGTAAGTTTCCCGAAGCAAAGCCTTCGGAAGCACGAGATAAAAGTGCTCGTCAAAGAGCGGCCGGCAGTCGAGTTCCGGCGAGGTAAACGGCAGGAAGCCGACAATGACGTCGAGGGAGCCCTGCAGGATCTTCGCCTGAAGTTCCGGTGCATTGTCCTCGACGATCGACAGGTCGACGAGCGGGTGCGCGGCGGAGTATTCCGGCAGAACGCGCGGCAAAAGCGCCTGTCCGCGGGAGTAGGAGATGCCGATCCGAAGCTGGCCTTTTTCATTGGCGCGGATGTCCCGCATCATGCTTTCGGACTGGTATTTCAGATTGACCATCTGCTGCGCCTGATCGCGGAAGCATTCGCCCGCATAAGTCAGCGTCAGCGCAGGTTTTCGCTCAAAGAGCGGACAGCCGACCTCCTCCTCAAGCCGGATGATGTGACCGGACAGGGCCTGCTGCGACAGGTGCAGCCGTTCCGCCGCCCGCGTGATGTTTTTTTCTTCCGCCACTACTAAAAAGTATTCGAGATTCTGGAAATTCATAATGCCCCCTGGTACAAGATCGTCTTGTAACAAGGGGCATTATAGCACAGGATAAAAGTTGTGTAAACCGCTTCTGATGTGAAGTGGGAGCGTCAGAATGAGATTAGACAATAAGCCCGGTTTTACCGATCCGACGAATGCGCTTCCGGGAGATAATAATTCGCGAGGATGGTCCAGCTGTTTCCGTTCGGGACGAGCAGGAGCATACCCGTCGCAACTCCCATCGTCGACCGGAAAGCTTCCGGAACGGTCCATTCGAGTGCGATCAGATCACCATTTGCCGCGGGAAGGTTCAACCCGGCTGCGGAATTCGCATCCAGCACGCAGGCTCGTTTGAATTCCACGTGGACGCTTACCGTATCCGTGAAAAAGCTGTAGTAGGCATCATACTTTTCAAGATGGATCCACTGTGAGCAGGCTTCCTTTAATTGCTTTTCGGTCGGCTCCTGCCCGGTGTATTTCCGGAACAGTTCTTTCATGCTGCCGACTGTCCGCTTCTCGACGTCAAACTGGGCGAGGCTGGGGTTCTTGAGGGCTTCGGCAGCAGCCTGACGTTCTTCTGGAGTAACGTCCTTTTCAGTTCCGGCATAAAACAGGATGGAAAGATCGATTTCCGAGGGATCCCGATAAACTTGCGCCAAGAACAATTTGGGCAGTCTCCGGGGCAGCCGGGTTTCCTCTTCCGCCTCTAAAAAGCTCGCCAGTTTCGCTGTTTCATCCGAATCAAGCGCTTTGGCTTGAGCAGAGTAATAGATCTGGTCAAACGTAAATTCTGCTGTCAGACCATTTGCCTCTTCGGTCGGTGCCTCTGTAGGCGTTTCTGTGGGCTTTTCGGCTGCGGCTGTATCGGAAGGCTTCACAGCAGCGCTCTCTGTGGGGGTCTTCGTTTCGATCGGGGATTCCGTGGCAGAAGGAGCAGGATCCGAACTTGCGGTATTCTGCTTCGGATCCTGAGCACAGGATGCCAGACATAAGGTAAATCCGAACAGGACAAAACAAGTAAGCTTAGTGATCTTCTTCATTTTTCAGATCTCCTTTTGATATGTTGATGTCATTATGTTATGCTTCCATTCTTTTGTCAATGTCAATCATGGTTCCCCGGAATAACAGTGGTCTGCTTTCCGCAAACCGAACAGCGATAGAATGATCCTTGGTTAACCCAGGAATGAGACGCCTCGTCAAAACGGGTTTCGCATACGGCACAGGAATGCCAATGGGTGTACAAATCCGAAGAATAAACCGAAGATATGGAATGGTTGTTTCCGTAGCAATAATCCGGATGGCCATATCCAGTCAATTGATAATCAGAAAGAGAAAAGTATTTTGTCCTTACCTGAGGATATGTACCACCGTCGGCGTAAGCATTCCCATCAATGACAAGAATCGTATTATTGTTTTGTGAAACAACAATTCCTGTATGGCTGATGACATCAGGAATCTTCATGCAAAAGATATCTCCAGGCACCGGTGTATAATTCGTTGTACTATAATACCGTCCCCAATTTGTAAATGAATTGATTTCCCCCTGAACGGTATCAGTACATGGAATGATATTCGTTGAAATGCCCGCTTGGTTTGCACACCATGAAACAAACGATGCACACCATGGTAAACCATTTGTTCCTATCCATTTACCATATTTTGTATAATCTGCATATCCAGGATTCCCCGTAGGGGAGTTTAAATCATAGTTAGATGCCTTCTCCAGATATCCGACTTCACCATCGGCAATGTTTAGAAAAGTTGTTAGCAGGACCAAACTATTATTAAAAGGCCTATTTCCCGAAAGCAATTCCTTTTTCTGGGCCTCCAACATCTGCTCGATGGCCGCAATATCTTCAGGGCTCACATAGGATGCCGATGTAAAACCATCATATATGTTTCTATATTTATCAGCTACAACGATCCATTCCCCATTTTCTTTTCTCAAAAGACTAATCTCATGTGAAACAGTTCCCTTCTCGGTACATTCTGTAACGAGTAGATTCGCCTCTTCATACCATGATTGACACCGGGTGATAGAGAACAATTTCGAATAGCAGGCCGTTTCCGTGCTATTTTTATGCTTTAACTCATCATCCGCCAACCCACTCAGCGTCAATGAAGAAAAGAGTTCGGTGTCCCCTCTATCTAACAACGATTTCCTTCCGGTAAAATACGATGTTATCACTTCTTCTATTTCTTCGTCAACTTCTGGTGATTCTGTAGATATCTCAGTGTTTTCAGCCAGACACAGTCGATAATTACGGGCCCCGGAATCTGGCGACAAATTGCCGGAAGCCTGCACCTGTGATGAAAACAATGCCGTGGTCAACAGCACTGCACACAGGCAGACAACTACCTTTTTTAAATCAGCTTTTTTCATTGCTTTTCCTCCATTATGATTGTTTGTTTTAAATTCCTCAAGGTTTTTCTCCGCCTTTCAGCGAATGCTCTTACCGCCGGCTATAGATAAGATCATGGAATAATGATAAAATCTGTTTCTCCCGAATTCAACCATTAGATTATCGGCTTGTGTGGGTTTCAGTGTCGGATTTAGTGTCGGATTTTGTGTTGACTTTTTTAAATTCTGTGTTGACTTTTTTAAAAAATGGTTGAAAAAACCACAAAAGCGGTTTATACTTGGGCCATGAAAAGCCCAACACTTTTCCAACATATGTCGGATTATTTGCTGTAGGAATCGGAGGAGAATAGGATGCGAATGGAAGAGAAACATGGTCCAAAGTGGTACGAGACTGGGGAACGGATTGAGCAGGTCGCATTGGAAATGATTGAGCATTCGAATCTGGACCATGTCTCTGTTCGCGCGGTCTGTGAGCGCGCGAATGTCAATCGAAGCACTTTTTATGAGCACTATGACGATGTATATGATCTTCTGGATAAGCTAGAAAAGAAAAACCGCAATGGGATTAAAGATCGCTATGCAGGCGGCAGACATACCGCTTTTTCAGTGCCGTCCTTCATCCAATTTCTGACGCACATCAAAGAGAACCGTACGTTTTATCGCGTAATACTGAAAACAAGGACCTCGTTTCCAATACGCACTGGCTTGGATGGATTATTGAATACTGTTTTCCGCCCGATCTGTCTGAAAGCGGGGATCACGGATGAAGAACAGATTTTGTATTATTTGGTCTTCTTTCAGGCAGGCATTACCATGTGCCTGCTGCGGTGGGTCGAGAATGAATGCCGCGAGAGCGTGGAAGAGATGGCTGAATTCTTCGCAAAATGCTTTTCACCGCTTTCTATGGAGCAATAAACCCACCGGATCATCTATGACCTTTATCGCCCTCGTGCTGAGGAGATCTCTTTCAGCACGAGGGCTTTTCTTTCTTCGAGCCGCAATGCTTTCGCGGTGAGCAGAGCCTTTGCGTGCTCCTGCCGGAATAAGACCTCAGTTTGCTCTAGGATCGGATAGCAGCCGATGCCGAGGATGGAATTGAAGACAAAAGGTTCAAGCAATGCGCCGCTTTCCGTGTCTCCGCGGACCGCGCCGTAGTATTGGGTCAGGGCAGGGATCCTTAAGGATTCCAGAAGCGGGTCCTCCCGCTCAAAGACGGTAAAGCTGCCCGCTTCGGGGAAACTCTTGCAAACCTCTTTCAGGTCTTCCGCCGTATAAACCGCACCCGCAGGAACGGAGGCATATCCGGACCGGTAATAAAACCCGTTTTCCGTGCCGGGTTTTGGCTCACAGTACGCTCCCCATTTTCCGTCCCGGTTATCTAAAAGCATGGACTTCACGAACAGGGAGGCCCCAATGACATCGAGGTAATCCCTCAACTCTTCCTCGGAGTATTGCCCGAGGAAGCGGATCGAGGCCACGTGAAGATTGGCGGATGAAAGCGGGAAAGAAAACATGGGGGCATCCCGCAGGATCCCCATCTCTGTGATGGGAAGTTCCAGGATCTTTTCTTGGAATATGCCGTTTTCATCGGTATATTCATAGGTCTTCGGACCGTATAACTGCACTCCCGAAAGCGATTCTTCCGGCGTGTACTGAACGATGGCGACGGCCGGAGCTTCCCCGTAATAAACTCCGTGAAGAAGATCGCGCGTCAGAAGAGAAAGACGGTCGTTTCCGGCGGAGGAGAGCCGCTCCCAGATGGCTTCCCTGGAAAGAATTCCCGCCTCAAGTTTCGTGGTCAGAATCAGATGCTCCATCGCGTCGAAGAGCGCGGGCGATTGCCATAGCCAATCCCGCCCGACGAAATAATTCCCTGCTGAATCCAGAAGCGAGTTTACGGTCGCGTCCGGAGAGATCCCCTCCCGGTACCATCTGCGGAGGTTCTTTAAGACAAATTGCTCCGTTTCATTGAGCTCGTAATCGCGGCTCCCACTGTAATTCCGGAGCGTTTCCTTTGCTATGTAGAAGCGGTTTAAGAGCGTATTCGGCGCGAAATCCCATAGTTCCAAAAAGACGGACTTTCCGTCGAAAACGAAGTTAACGGGAGAAACTTCCGTCACGAGCGGAACGCTGATCGGGGTAAGTTCGACTTCCGCGCTGAAGTGCCCGATCCTTCCGTTCGGATCGAATAACAGCTTCTTGAAGTCCATGCCGATCGCACCGGTATTGGATAGAGAAACCGACGTCTGATAGGAGTAGGAGACCGCCAGTGCCCCGCCTGCGGAGATCGTCACGTAGAGTTTTCCGCCGTAAATCGGGACCCCGGCGCTCGCATCCGTCACTTTAAACGTATCTTTTCGGATCGAATTTAGGAGCGTCGGCAACGCAAGGCAGGCCGTCAGATCCTGCCCGCCCGTATTCTTCACTAAGAGATCGGTGAAGACGACCGAAGAATCCTCGCGGATCTTTAACCTGCACTCTAATAGTTTCAGTGAGGCCGGGTTGCCGGACTCAACGAACGGGATTTCAAAAAGGATGCTTGAGGACGCCGCATCGATCCTTTGCCGGATCGTTTCTTCCATGCGCGAACGCTGCGCTGTGATCGGACGAAGCATAGCCTGGCCTGCCTCAGACCGGACGACTTCTTCATAAAACTCGAGCCCGTAATACTTGCCGAGATGGCCGGCATATTCGGCAACTTGAAGCCGAAGCTTATCGGCATTCACAACGGCGAGATAATGCGTAAAGGCCGGAAACTTTAGTTCGGACAAAAGTTCGTCTTCGCGCGTCAGAACCAGCGGGCTTTTTGGTCGGTAAATCTGAAAAGCGGCTGTCAGATCCTCCGAAGAGACATTGCCGGAGGGAGCCGCTGCATATATGGAACCGTAAAAGTAATAACTGCTGGTATCGAGGCTGTCATCGCGGTTGTTAAAAAGCATCTGACGCACGAAAGCTTCGGCACCGATCGCTTCCAGGTATTGCTGCAGTTCTTCCGCCCTGCAGTCGGCGGGGTATCGGATTTTGGCGACCCTGAAAAGCGATCGTTCCGGATAGTTCGAAACCGACCGGAACCAGGAAGGCTCCATCGTTAAGAGGTCTCTTTCCAAAACCGTGTATTCACGCCATTCCGTTCCGAGCTCATTCGTCATGACCCGATAATGAACGGAACCTCCAAGTGTGGGATCCGGCGTATAGCCGACGGCTATGACGTGCGGATCCTCTTCGAAATGCTTCTGTCGCTGAAGTTCGAGCGTCAGCGGCCGCAGGCCCTGCTTGACCGAGGAGCCGCTCGGCTGCAATTCCCCGCCCTCCTTGAGATACAGGTAGGCGAGAATCTGCTCGAACGCATCCGCCCCCTCGAGAAAAGAATCGTACGTTTTCTGAACGCGGTCCGAATAAACGGCCGGATGCTCCGGATCCCGAAGGATCTGCAGAAGCATCGGAAAACCCTGCTTAGGCGAGACATGGAGGCCCAGCCCGTTTTGAAACCACGCCTGACAATGTTCCAAAAAGAATTGCTGAATGGCGTTCGGCTCAAACTCCCGGCCGCCCTTTAAGTCCCGATAGGTCTCTTTGGTCAAATAAAAGCGGTCGAGCAGGGAACTTGGGCAGACGTCGAAAAGTTCCACGGAAACGGTCTTTTCTTTCAGGGTGAAATTGACCGGGAAGACTTCCTGCACAAGAGGCAGATCTTCTTCCCGCAGCGTGACGGAGATCCGGAAACGCCCGATTTTTCCGCCCTCCCGGAAGACGAGCGTTTTCAGATCCATGCCGATCACGCGGGTGTGAACGAGAGGATCCTTCGTGAGATAGCGGTAGGAAAGAACCATATTCTTTCCGGGTTCAAGCGTGAGACGAAGCTCATCTTCGGACAGGCGCAGGGCATTGCAGGAGGCGGTCACCCGAAGAGATCCTTTTTGGATCCCGGCAGAAACGCGGGGGAGTTTTAAGTCGGCCGTAACGGTCTCATTGCCGGTGTTTTCTAAGATCAGCGTGCTTTCGACTTCGTTCGAAACCTCATTGACGTCCGCCGTAAAGGAGAGCACGGACCAGGCCTCGCGGCTGCCGGACGCTTCTATTAAGGGCGTTTCTTTTGCCGCAAATGCACGCACGATCCCTTCCGACAGCGGCAAAACAAGCGCTGTCAGGAAAAGGATCGTGAGCAGAGTGCATTTCAGACGCTTCATTATTTCATTCCGACGTAACCGCCGGCTTCCACGGCCAGCTGGCCCTCACTCGTCTTTAACCAGGCGACCAGTTTCCGGACCGGACTGTCTTCCGGCTCGTCGTTCCGGAATACCGCGTAAACGATCTTCGACAGCGGATAACTGCCGTCTGCAATGGTTTCGTCCGTCGGATAGACGCCGTTGATCGCTAAGAACTTGATGCTGTCCTTCACATACTGATCTTTCGCGTAGAGGTAGATCGAATAGCCGAGAGAGGAGTGGCTGTTTTCGTAGGACGCGATCCGGTCGATCAGTCCCGCCATGCTCTCAATGCGGAACTCCGCCGGCGCATCGGCCAACGGGATGCCCTTCATGACCATTTTTTCCATCAGGTTCTGGCTGCCGGAGTTCTGTTCCCGCTGATAGGCAATGATCGGAATGTCCTCGCCGCCGACTTCCTTCCAGTTCGTGATCTCGCCGGTATAGATCTTCTGGATCTGCTCGATCGTCAGACTGTCCACCGGGTTGTCCTGATTGACGACAAAAACAAAGCCGTCACGGCCGATCCCGACCATTTCATAGGTGACGCCGGCTTCCTTCGCCCGGTTTATCAGGTCGTCCGAAGGTTCGGAAACAAAGATCAGGTCGACGGTCTTGTCGATCAGGTTATAGTAGGCATTGGCCGTCGTGTGGTGTGTGATGAAGTCCTCTGCCTCTTCGTCGTTTAAGCCGATCACGGCTTTCGCGATTTCCACCGACATCGGGTACATGCCGGTCGCTCCGTCTACCTTCGGATAGGTAGACTTCGTGAAGGTGATGGAAGTGGTCGGATGGTATTCCCGTTCTGTCGGTCCTTCTGTCGGGGCTTCCGTGGGCGCTTCGGTCGGCGCTTCGGTCGGCTTTTCGGTCGGGGCCTCGGTCGGCTTCTCCGTCGGCTTCACCGTCGGTGCCGCCGTGGAAGGGGTGGGCTGAACCGTACATCCGAATAATGCCAATGAAAGTACGGCGACCCATATGATCAAGAACGCTCTTTTTTTCATAGTGCCTCCTTTTTTATCGTGCCTTCGTGGATTCGATTTCCCGAAGCACTGTTTCTTTTCGCTTTTCAAGCTGCGCCCGGTGCGCATCCAGCATTTCCCGGGCTTTCTCCTGGTTCAATAACTCATGGAACCGATGAATGCAGTAAGCATTTCCGGATCCGAGGACCGGCCCGCTTTCGAAATAGGTGACCAATGCGAGTTCCTCTCCCAGTTGGAGTTCCCCGAAGATCGTCGGGTCTACCCTGACAGAACTGAGGACCGGGCCGAAGTATTGTGTAAAGGACGGGATGGATAGCTTTTCCAGCCTCGGATCCTCACAGTAAAAGACGTAGAAGCCGTTCGGCTTGGAATAACCGATCGGTTGTGTGAAGATCTCCGTGAGGGCTTCCGGATCAAATACGGAGGTCTCCGGAACGGAAACGTAACCGTCCTGATAGGCCAAATAATCGCCCCATGGGATCTTCACTTTTGTCGCGTCCCATGCGCCGTCCCGGTTGTCGAGCAGTTTCGACTGGACGAGCAGGGATGCGCCGATCACGTCCAGATACTCGATCAGTTCCTCATCGGAAAACGGCCTGCTTTCCGAAAGGACGGCCAGGTGGAGGTTTGCGCCCTCCACGACATTAAGGATCATCGTTCCGCCGCAGGGGGCCTGCAGGATCCGGAGTTCGTCGCCGGGGACCGCAGTGATTTTGATATACGGAGATTCGGCTGTTTCCTGGGTGTTCACGGCATAGAGCGGCACCCCGTTTAAGGAAGCTTCTTTTGCGTAGAGCACTGCGGCTACGGTTGGCTCCTCTTCGTAATAGGCTTTTCGGGCGATTTCCTGGGTTAAGATCGGAAGACCGCTGTTCCGCACCAGCATGTTGAAAATATAATCGAATTTCACATCGTTAATGAGTCCCCGCCGGGCCTGTTCCACGATGATCCGATGGAAGATGAGCTGTCTTAAGACCGTGGAATGCTGCGCTACATCGGACCGGTAAGGATCATCGGGGTCTGGCGGAATGAACTCATCCAGAAGGTCAAAGTAGCCCTTTTCCGTCAGCAATTCATCCGAGATTTCGAGATCTTCCCGCAGCCATTTCCGGATGTTTTTGAGGACGAACCGCTCGGTATCGTTCCACTCCTCGGCCAGATTCATCTTGATGTTCCGGTAGGTTTCCTTGCTGAGGTAAAATCGGTTTAAAAGCGCATTCGGCGCGAAATCCCAAAGGTCCATCGAAACGGTCGTTCCGTCAAACGAATAGCAGACCGGGAAGATCCCGTTCACTAACGGAACGTCTTCCGGCAGGAGTTCGATCGCTACGCCGAAGTGGCCGATCCTTCCGCTCGGGTCGAATAAGAGTTTCCTGAAGTCCATTCCGATCGCGCCGGTATTGGATAGAGAAACCGACGTCTGATAGGAGTAGGAGACCGCCAGTGCCCCGCCTGCCGGTATTGTCACGTACAGTTTTCCGGAGTAAATCGGGACTCCCGCGCTCGAATCCGTGACGGTAAAGGAATCCTTTTTGATCGAATTGATCAGCGTCGGCAATGCCAGATTGATCGTGCAGTCATCGGCGCCGGAGTTTTGAACAAGCAGGTCCGTGAAGATCATGGAGGACTCTTCCCGGATCCGAAGCTTGCATTCGAGCACCTGTAAGGCTTCCGGATCCCCTGTTTCATAGAAGGCCGCGGCATTCAGGGGTGCGGAAGAGGCATTGGCGATCTTTTTCCGGATTTCATCGGCAATGCGTTCCCGTTTTTCCGAGATCGGGCGGAGCATGGCCTGGGCGGCAGCGCCTCTTATCACTTGTTCGTAGTATTCGAGACCGAAATACCTTCCCAAATAGCCGGGCATTTGGGAAGTCCGGACCCGGTAGTCTTCCTCTACCGCTCCGATGTAATGGGTAAACGCAGGAAGAGAAAGTGAAGAGAGTACCGGATCCTCCACGGAAAAACCTTCGAGATCGCCGTATTGATACTTAAAGTCTTCGGAATAATACGCGTTCCGGAGATCTTCTGCCGTTAGATTTCCGTTAGACGCCGCGGAGTAATAGGCGCCATGACCCCAG
>JAEEGL013877786.1_pt1 | contig 10987 bp, 7 predicted proteins | sample 9134231 | NCBI WGS metagenome assembly JAEEGL01 (sample SAMN16246548, study PRJNA631951) | gut metagenome | biome: gut microbiome; feature: rumen; material: fiber-attached | host: Bos | place: Iran: Karaj | collected 2018-10 | reverse complement strand
GTCGCCCCGATGAAGCAAGTTTTTCGAACACCAAAAGGAATGAAAATGTTCGAAAAACTTGATGATTGAACGCGAAGGGCACCCTTCCTGGGTTCCCCTCGCGCTCCCCTCCTTCCCATAGCATTCCCGGTCATGGATTTGTCTACAGCCTGAACGCCGGGGCTTGCAGCCCCGGCGTTGTCATATTATAATGGCCACATGAAACGCAAGACGCTGAAAAACGACATATTGCTGATCGGTGCGCTGCTGCTGCTGGCGCTGCTTGCCTGGGGCGCGCTGCGCCTGACGAAACAGCCCGGCGGGGAAGCGGTCGTCACCGTGGACGGGGAGACCGTTGCCGTGCTGCCGCTGGCAGAGGACGCCGAGCTGACCGCGGGGGAGGGGCAGGGCTTCTCCAACGTCGTGGAGGTCGCCGGCGGACGCGTCCGCGTACTTGAGGCCGACTGCCCGGACAAGCTGTGCGTCCGGCAGGGCTGGATCAGCCGTGACGGGGAGAGCATCGTCTGCCTGCCGCATAAGCTGGTCGTCACCGTACGCGGCGGCGTACAGGGACCGGACGCGATCGCGAGGTGAGGGCAGATGAAGACAAAGGATGTCGCCCTTATCGGGCTGCTGATCGCGCTTGCGCTCATTCTGAGTTATCTGGAATCCCTCGTCCCGCTGTCCTTCGCGATCCCCGGCATCAAGCTGGGCCTGCCGAACCTTGTGATCGTCTTCGCGCTGTACCGCCTGCGGCCGGGCGTCGCCGCGGCGATCTCGCTGCTGCGCGTGCTGCTCGTGGCGTTGCTGTTCGGCAGCGCGCTGTCGCTGGCCTATTCCGCCGCGGGCGCCGCGGTCAGCTTCGCCGTGATGCTGCTGCTGCGCAAAAGCGGGCGCTTCGGCTGCGCCGGCGTCTCCGTCGCGGGCGCCGTCGCCCACAATTTCGCCCAGATCGCGGCTGCCGCGCTGCTGCTCGAGACGGCGTCCCTTGCGTGGTATTTCCCCGTGCTCTGCCTCTCCGGCACGCTCGCCGGCGTCTGTATCGGCCTGCTCGCCGCGCTGCTGGTTAAGCGGATCCCGGAACGATAATTATTATGTAAACTAAGACCGTGTGCCCGGCGAAAACTTGATATGAAAACATTATGTAAACTGACAATCGGTCATTTTGACGGCCGGTGCCATTCGGCACCGGCCGTTATTTTGCGATTTAGCGTATTGACATTCAACGATGCACGAGTATAATTGTATACAATTATCCGCGAAAGCGAGGACACAATATGCTGGAGCTCTCCAACAAAACCAATCTGCTGGAGCAGAAGAATTACAAATACTCCCTGCAGGACGTGGCGAAGCCGAATCTTTACGACGACCTGTTCACCTATGAGGACGTGCCGAAGGTCTCCTTCAACCACCGCCGCGTGCCCATGGGCATGCCGGAGGAGATCTGGATCACGGACACCACCTTCCGCGACGGACAGCAGAGCGTGGAGCCCTACACGGTCGAACAGATCGTAGAGCTGTATAAGCTGATGAGCCGGCTCGGAGGGCCGTTCGGCATCATCCGCCAGACGGAGTTTTTCGTTTACAGCGAGAAGGACAGGAAGGCCGTGGAAAAATGCCAGGAGCTGGGCCTGACCTTCCCGGAGATCACCACATGGATCCGCGCCACGCCGGAGGATTTCCGGCTGGTAAAGAATATGGGCATCCGTGAGACGGGCATTCTGGTCTCCTGCAGCGACTATCACATCTTCAACAAGATGAAGATGAGCCGCGCCCAGGCGCTGGATCAGTATCTCGGCACCGTCAAGATGGCCTTTGATGCGGACGTCATGCCGCGCTGCCATCTCGAGGACATCACCCGCGCGGATTTTTACGGCTTCGTCGTCCCCTTCGTCAACGAGCTCACGAAGCTCTCCGCCGAGGCGGGGATCCCGGTGCGCATCCGTGCGTGCGACACGATGGGGCTCGGCGTCCCGTATTCGGAGGTGGCGCTGCCGCGCAGCGTTCCCGGCATCATCTACGGTCTGCAGCACTATTCCGACGTGGACAGCTCCATGCTGGAGTGGCACGGACACAATGATTTTTACAAGGCCGTCGCCAACGCCACCACGGCCTGGCTCTACGGCGCGTCGTCGGTCAACTGCTCGCTGCTCGGCATCGGGGAGCGCACCGGAAACGTCCCGCTGGAGGCCATGGTCATGGAATACGCCTCGCTGCGCGGGAGCATGGACGGCATGGACCCGACGGTGATCACCGAGATCGCCGAGTATTTCAAGAACGAGATCGGCTATCACATCCCGCCGATGACGCCCTTCGTCGGACGAAGCTTCAACGTCACCCGCGCGGGCATCCACGCCGACGGCCTGATGAAGGACGAGAAGATCTACAATATCTTCGACACGGGGAAGCTTCTCAATCGCCGCCCGAGCGTGATGATCGGAAAGTCCTCCGGGCTCGCGGGCATCGCCTACTGGATCAACGACAACTATGACCTGCCCGCGTCCAAGGCCGTCGGGAAGCACGACAAGCTGGTCGAGGACCTGAAGGCGTGGATCGACGCGGAGTATGAGGGCGGACGGCAGACGAGTCTTTCCGTCAGTGAGCTGGAGACGAAGATCGAGGAGTACTCCGGCGGCGCGCTGAAACGACTGTAAGGAGGAAGGAACATGGTTTTGACACATAAAACGGTCTCCCTGGCCGATCAGGTCTTCGACCGGCTGGAGAGCGACATCCTCTCCGGCGTCTACAAGCGCGGCGAGGTGCTGACGGAGCTGCGGCTGTGCGAGGAGCTGGGCGTCAGCCGGACGCCGGTGCGCGAGGCGATGAAGCGCCTGGAGCAGGAGCACATCATCGAGGATTGCGGCAAGGGCATGCGTGTGCTGAGCATCACGGCGGAGGACGCCGCGTGCATTTATGAGATCCGGACCCGCGTGGAGGGCCTGGCCGCCGCGGCCTGCGCCCGGAACATCAGCGAGGAGGACCTGAACGCGATGCGCGAGCTGGTCGATCTGCAGGCGTTTTATGCCGAGCGCGGCGACTCGGACCGCGTCAAGACACTCGACAGCGAATTCCATGAGATGATCTATCGCTGCTCCGGCAGCGCCGTCCTCTACGACACGCTGACCCCGCTGCATAAGAAGGTCCAGAAGTTCCGCAAGGCCGCCGTAGAGCAGCGCAGCCGTGCCGAGGAATCCGTCGCGGAGCACCGCAAGGTGTATGCCGCCGTCGCCTCCCGCGACGAAAAGGAAGCGGAACGGGTCATGACCGAGCATGTTGCCAGCGCAAGGGATCGCCTGATCCAGGGCATCCGGGCCGGAGAAAAGGAGGAGAGCAAATGAGCGCGTTGGACAGAATGATCGAAAAAAGGGAAGGCGGCGTGATCCTCCGCGGCGGCGTTCCGGTGTGCGCTGAGGCGCCCGATCTCCCCGCGCGCGAAAAGACCATCGCCTACCGCATCCTGCGGGCGCATGAGGCCGAGCGGAGGCCCGGCGGGAAAATGCGCATCCGTTTCGACGCGATGATCTCCCACGACATCACCTACGTCGGCGTGATCCAGACGGCGCGGGCTTCCGGGATGACGGAGTTCCCGCTGCCCTATGCGCTGACGAACTGCCACAACTCTCTGTGCGCCGTCGGCGGCACGATCAACGAGGACGACCACGCCTTCGGCCTCTCCGCCGCGCAGAAATACGGCGGCATCTTCGTCCCGCCGAACCAGGCCGTCATCCACCAGTACGCGAGGGAAATGCTGGCCGGCTGCGGGAAAATGATCCTCGGCTCCGATTCCCACACCCGCTACGGCTGCTACGGCACGCTGGGCGTGGGGGAGGGCGGCGGCGAGCTGGCCAAGCAGCTGCTGCGCAACACCTGGGACGTTGAGCCGCCGGAGGTCGTGCTGGTCTGGCTGGAGGGAACGGTGCCCCACGGCGTCGGTCCCCACGACGTCGCGATCGCCCTGGTCGGGGCGACCTTCCCGGACGGCTTCGTGAAAAACCGTGTGCTGGAATTCGCCGGCCCCGGCGTCGCGTCGCTGCCGATGGACTTTCGCATCGGGATCGATGTTATGACAACCGAAACGAGTTGCTTAACCTCTATTTGGGTAACAGATAAGAAAGTAAAAGAATATTATGTAAATATAAATCGGCCGGCGGATTTCCAGCCGCTTGCCCCGGAGGACGGCGCGTACTACGATCGGATGGTGACCGTGCATCTCGACCGGATGGAGAGCATGATCGCCCTGCCGTTCCACCCGAGCAAGGCATATACGATCCACGAGCTCCAGGCCGACCCGGAGGGCATCCTCGCCGCCGCGGAGGACGACTGCAACCGCCAGCTCGGCGGTAAGGTCACGATGGATCTGCGAAAGAACATCGGGCCGGACGGCAAGGTGCGCTGCGACCAGGGCGTGATCGTCGGCTGCGCCGGCGGCATGTATGAGAACATCCGTGAGGCCGCGGCGATCCTGAAGGGGAAGAGCATCGGGGACGGATACTTCGACCTCTCCGTCTATCCCTCCTCCGCGCCGATCAACCTCGCCATCGTGAAGGACGGCACGGCCGCCGAGCTGATCGAGGCCGGTGCGGTATTAAAGCCCTGCTTCTGCGGGCCGTGCTTCGGCGCGGGTGACACCCCGGCGCACAACACGCTCTCCGTCCGGCACGCGACGCGCAACTTCGCCAACCGCGAGGGCTCCCGTCCGGCGGACGGGCAGATCGCGGCGGTCGCGCTGATGGACGCGCGCTCCATCGCCGCAACGGCGGCAAACGGCGGCGTCCTCACCGCGGCGACGGACGTCGACTACACCGCTGCGCCCGGGGACTATCATTTTGACGGCAGCATCTATGAAAAACGCTGCTACAACGGCTTCGGACGCCCGCAGCCCGAAACGGCGCTGCGCCTCGGCCCGAACATCACCGACTGGCCGAAGATGCCGAAGCTGGAGGACGACCTGCTGGTGCAGCTCGCCGCCGTGATCCCGGACGAGGTCACGACGACCGACGAGCTGATCCCGTCCGGCGAGACGAGCAGCTATCGCTCCAACCCGATCAGGCTGTCCGAATTCGCGCTTTCCCGCCGCGTGCCGGATTATGTGCAGCGCAGCAAGGACGCGCGGGCAATGGAGGCGGCGCGGGCGCGCGGCGAAGGCGGCACGGAGGCGGCGGCGGTCCTCCGTATGCTCGGAAGGACGGGAGAGCACGTCAGCATCGGCAGCTGCGTCCTTTCCAAACGCCCCGGCGACGGCTCGGCCCGCGAGCAGGCCGCGTCGTGCCAGAAGGTGCTCGGCGGCTTCGCCAATATCTGTTATGATTACGCGACGAAGCGGTATCGTTCCAACTGCATCAACTGGGGCATCGTCCCCTTTACGATGGATCCGTCCGAGCCCTTTGACTTTGCCCCCGGCGACTGGGTCTTTGTTCCCGGCATCCGGGCCGGCATCCTTGCCGGACAGGAGGCGTTCGACGCGACGCTGGTCACAGCCGGCGGCGAGCGGCCGCTCAAGCTGTGGTGCCGCGGACTGAGCGACGAGGAGAAGCGGATCCTCACGGAGGGCTGCCTGATGAACTATTATGCCGCAGGATACGGCGCTTGAGCGGGAGGAACGGTCACATGGAAAAGATCAGAATGACGACGCCGCTGGTGGAGATGGACGGCGATGAGATGACCCGCGTGCTCTGGAAGCAGATCAAGGATGAGCTGATCTGTCCTTTCGTGGAGCTGAACACGGAGTATTACGATCTGGGGCTGCTGAACCGCAACGCAACGGGCGATCAGGTGACCGTGGATGCCGCCAACGCGGCGCTGAAGTACGGCGTCGCGGTCAAGTGCGCGACCATCACCCCGAACGCGCAGCGGATGGTGGAGTACCCGGAGCTGACAAAGCAATGGCCCAGCCCGAACGGAACGATCCGCTCCATCATGGGCGGCACGGTCTTCCGCACACCGATCCTCATCGACGCGGTGAAGCCCGCGGTGCGCAGCTGGAAAAAGCCGATCACCGTGGCCCGCCATGCCTACGGCGACGTGTACAAGGCAGTCGAATTGCGCACGGACGAGCCGGGCGAATGCTTCCTGACCTTCCGGGGCGAGAGCGGCAAAGAGCAGACCGTCAGCGTCCAGAAGGTGAGCGGCCCGGCGGTCTTTCAGGGCATGCACAACAAGTGCGACTCCATCCGCCAGTTCGCCCGCGCCTGCTTCCAGTACGCCGTCGACCGGCGGCAGGATCTGTGGTTCTCCGCGAAGGACACGATCTCAAAGACCTACGACGCGGAGTTCAAGCGCATCTTTGAGGAGGAATTCGAGCGCTTCCGTCCGGCCTTTGAGGAGCTTGGCATCACATATTTCTACACGCTCATCGACGACGCCGTGGCCCGCACGATCCGCTCCGAGGGCGGGTACATCTGGGCCTGCAAGAACTATGACGGCGACGTCATGAGCGACATGATCTCGACGGCGTTCGGCTCGCTCGCCATGATGACCAGCGTTCTCGTTACGCCGGACGGCAAGTATGAGTACGAAGCGGCCCACGGCACCGTGACGCGGCATTACTACAAGTATCTGAAGGGAGAGAAGTGCGGCACCAACCCGGTCGCAACGATCTTCGCCTGGTCCGGCGCGCTGCAAAAACGCGGCGAGCTGGACGGGAACGCGGCGCTGGAGACGTTCGGCAACGCCCTCGGCGAAGCGACGCTGGATGTCCTCGGCCGCGGGATCATGACGCCGGACCTGGCAAAAATGGCCGAATCCGGCTGCACTGTCCGGGCCGTGCTGACCGACGAATTCCTTGCCGAGATCAAGGCGGTGCTCCGTTCCCGCTTCGGATGATCCGCGAATTGCTGCAGCTGCATCAGAAAAATCCCTGCGGATGACCCGCAGGGATTTTTGTATGCCCGTACTTGTATGAAAACCGGTATCAGTCGGCCATCAGCAGATCGGAGAGCGCTTCCGAAACGTAAACCAATCCGTCCGGAGTTTCCAGCTCATACCCGTATCCGACCATCTGCAGCCAGCATTCGCTGCCGTCGGCGAGGCGGAGCTTGACCCACTGTACGTTGTCGGTCCCGACAATCTGCGCGGTCGTGCCGGCCGCGAGGACGCGGGAGGTCCCGTAGGGAGTGGGGGCGTTGTACGCATAGACCGCGCGCAGAAGCGTCGTCTGCTGATTTTCATAGGTGGAGGTGTAGAAATCCTGCGGCACGACGGCCATCCTGGCATCCGTTCCGAGCGCGTACTGGACCGTCCCGTACCAGGTCTGCAGGACGCTGAGACGCATATAGCTGCTGAGCTTGCCGCCGCCGAGGATCGAGATGTTGCCGGGGCTGTTCGTGAAGTAGAGGAAGCCCTCGACCGAGCCGAGAGAGAAGAGCCGGCTTCCGTTGAAACGGAAGAAGGTCGTGGTCAGATCGTCGCTGGGACCCCAGTCCTGTATGGCGATCTCCAGCAGCCCGTCCGACGCGTCCAGATCGGTGATGGCCCAGAAGGCGTTGTCCGGGCAGTCAAAGCCGTCTGCCAGCTCGTACATGGCGGCGGTGTAGTCCGTGCCGTTGATGCTGAGACAGACGCGGTCCCAGCCGTGCTCGTCCGGCTCGATCCAGACGCTGATTTCATCCGCGGTGCCGTTGCCGTCCGGATCGGCGCTGACGACCTCGCCCATCTCGGCTTTCATGGCGCCGTTTTCCAGCTGCAGCGGCGTGGCGGGCTCCCTGCCGTCCATCGTGACATAGACGTCGATCCAGCCGTCGGCCAGCACGGTGCCGTCGTTGTCCTCGAGCGTGATGTAGATGCAGTCCCAGCCCTCCGACAGCGCGGTGATCGTGAGCTGCACCGGGCCGGCGCCGAGGGCGCCGCGCTGCCAGTCGATGACGGTGCTGTCAAATTCATCTGCATAAATGCTCGTGACGACGGAGGGATCGTTGGGCGTGCCGGTGATGGTAACGGTTTTCGTTTCGCCGGGAGCCATGACGAGTTCCGCCTCGCTGACGGTCAGCTTGCCGCCGAAGACCTGGACGTAGATATACGCCGTTGCGAGAACCGCTTCGGTGTTTTTGTCGAGCAGCAGGATCTCAACGGAAGTTACGCCGCAAGCCAGAGCGGTGAAGGTCAGGGGAACAGGATCGTTCTGTGTAGGCCATGTGCCCCAGGCGCAGCTGACGATGCTCTTGTCCTCAATTTCAAAGCGGATCGAAACGTTCCTGCCGTCAAAGGGCTTTGCGCTGATCTGCATCGTCTGGGTCGCGCCGACATCGAGCGCCAGATCCTCTGCCTCCGGCACGACCTCGCCGCCGACGACGGTGACGTTGATCCAGTCGTAATCCAGCAGCTCTTCACTGTCCGAGGTGTAGAGATAGATATAGACGATGGTACTGCCGAAGTTGCTTCCGGCGGTCATATGCAGCGTGACCTCCGTATCTTCGGGGGCCCAGCCGTCCCATTTGCAGCCGACGATGTTTGTGTCATCGATCTCGTAGTACACGGTAAGCAATTCGTCCGTGTCGGACTTCGTGGCGCTGATGACATTGTCAAAGGTCTCGCCGGGCTTTAGCGTGACAAAGCGCTCCGCCGGATAGATGACACCGTGCGGGATCACATAGGTCTGATTGATGGGGGTGAGCTCGCCGTGCTTCGCATTGGCGATCCGGGCGATGGGGATCGCAAGGTTCAGATTCTGCCCATCTTCAAAGCCCGCGGAGGTAATGCCGACGACGTCGCCGTATTTGTTGACCAGCGCGCCGCCGCTGCTGCCCGGAGAGATGGGGGCGGTGATCTGGATATAGGTCTGCCCGTCGAAGACACGGGCGGGATTGGAAACGATGCCGTCGGAGATCGAAGCGGAGAGCCCCAGCGGGCTTCCGAGCGCATAGACCGTCGCCCCGCCGGCGGCGGTGGAGGGATCGCCGGCCTTCAGATAGCTGTCATTGCTGCCCGAGACCTTCAGAACGGCCCAGTCTTCCTCCTCGCTCCAGTCGTAGACGCCGAGGACGTCCCGCTCTTCCTGGTCCGCGCCGCTGCTGTTCGCAAGCCAGACCTTTGCGCTGGTCGCGCCGTAGATCACATGATGGTTCGTGACGGCAGTGCCGTTGGCGTCGATGAAGAAGCCGGAACCGGTTGCGATCGCGTCGCCGTATTCATCGTAAACCTCGATGTAAAGGACCGCCGGCATGCAGCGGGCGTAGATCTGTTCGGAAGTCAGCACCGTGCGGTCGCCGACAGGGGCGGGAGCGGGGGCCGGCTGGCCCGCGGTTACCGCGCCGTCCGCGATGAGCTTGTCCAGCAGCGTGTCGGAGCTGCCTTTGTATTTTGCCTCCAGCGCGTTGTCGCTGATCACAGCGACGCCGCCGCGCGTGAAGCTCGCGTTCGTTTCGGCATTGTACCTGCCGTCCGTGATGCCCAGCATGTCGGAGACGACCCAGGCGGCATCCCAAGTGAAATCGACGCCGTCGGTGTAGCCGAGCGCTCGCAGCACAAAGGTGATATACATCGTGGCAGTGGCCGTGGATTTGCTGCCGAACTTGGTCGCACCGACACCGTTGGTCAGGCCGTTGGCGTAGGCGTAACCGACATAGGGCTTTGCCCAGTCATCCACATCGTCGAACGGCGTCGTCCAGGTCCGGGAGTTTGCCTCGGCCTCCTTTCCCAAAAGCCGCACAAGCATCGTGACAGCTTCGTCCCGGTAAGGGGCGCGATCCAGTTCATAGACCGGCTTGCCGTCAGCTCCTGTGCGGGTCCCCTGGAACAGGCCGAGCGAATGCAGATGGTCGGCCGCCTGCTGCGGGTCGGAGCTTGCCGCGAACGCAGGCACGCACAGTCCGAGGAGCAGGAATACCGTCAGGATCACGGAGAGAATGCGCTTCATACAGATGCCTCCAATCTCGATCGTTGCTTTTCAAAGAGAATGCTTCGGCGGTTTATCGAAGCAATTCATGCAATACCCGTATTATAATCTGGATTGATCCGGATGACAACCGCTTTCATAAAATATCGGACAGAATTTGACTGCCGATCCGGACGCTTGCGTTGTTCAGATTCGTTCCAGCTTCGCCTTGAAGGAGACGGCACGGGGCGTGGAAACGCCGTCGAACTGGATGATGTGGGCGCCCTTGTCCGTATCGGAATCCAGCACCGTGCCCGGACCGAATACGCTGTGGCGCACCCTCGTTCCGGGCGGAAGGAGGAAATCATCCTCCGTTTCCGGAAGGAAGGCGGCGCTGCGCTCGATGTACTCCCATGCGCCGCGCAGCAGCTCGTCCGCAGGAGCGCGGTCGTAGACCAGCAGCTCGGGCGAGATGTCCATCAGGAAACGGGAGGGATAGCGGGGCGAGCCGTCCAGATTCCGGCCCTCCGCCTCCGAGAGCCAAAGCCCCTTCTCCGCGCGGGTGAGCGCGACGAAGGCGAGGCGGCGCTCCTCCTCCATGGATTCCAGTGTCAGGACCCGGCGGGAGGGGAAGATGCCCTCGTTCATCCCGCACAGAAAGACCTGCGGGAACTCAAGGCCCTTCGCCGCGTGGACGGTCATGAGCCGGACCCGGTCGCCCTTCGAATCAAGATCGCCCGCGGTGAAAAGGGCGACGCGGGCGAGATAGGCCGCCGGGTCGGCCTCCTCGCCGCAGGTGATCTCAAAGTCGTGGACGGACTGCTTCAGCTCCGCGAGATTGTCCAGCCGCTCCTGGCTGCCCTCGGTGCGCAGTGCCAGCTCATAGCCGCTGGCATCCAGAAGACCGGACAGCAGCTCCGAGACGGACAGCGCGCCGGCAAGGGCGGAATAGCGCTCGATCAGCGCAATGAAGCCCGCGGCTTTCGTGCCGCGAAAGATCTCGTTGTCCAGCGTCTGCCGCAGCGCCGTATAGAGTGTGCACCCGTGCTCCGCAGCGTATGCCTGCAGGAAGGCGAGGCGGCGCTGTCCCAGATTCCGCTTCGGACTGTTCGCGATGCGCAGAAAGCTCAGATCGTCCTGGTAGACCGCCATGCGGAGATAGCTCAGCGCGTCCTTGACCTCAGCCCGGTCATAAAACTG
>JAEEGL013645433.1_pt1 | contig 10987 bp, 7 predicted proteins | sample 9134231 | NCBI WGS metagenome assembly JAEEGL01 (sample SAMN16246548, study PRJNA631951) | gut metagenome | biome: gut microbiome; feature: rumen; material: fiber-attached | host: Bos | place: Iran: Karaj | collected 2018-10 | reverse complement strand
TCCTTCTCCATGAGCTCGTCGATAGTTACGCTCTTACCGATAACAACGTCTGTCTCAAGCTTTACCCCAATAGCCTTAACGTTCTCGATCTCTTTTTTAACAACTGCGTCCTTGGGAAGACGGAACTCAGGAATACCATACACAAGTACACCGCCTGCCTCGTGGAGTGCCTCAAAAATAGTTACATCATAGCCCATCTTGGCAAGATCGCCTGCACAGGTAAGTCCTGAAGGACCTGAACCGATAATGGCTACCTTCTTGTTCTTCTTCTCCTTAGCGCCCTCGGGAACTACCCCCATCTCTCTTGCAGTATCAGCAACGTATCTCTCAAGCTTACCGATGGAAACGGCATCGCCCTTGATACCTCTTACGCACTGTCCCTCACACTGGCTTTCCTGAGGACATACACGTCCGCAGACAGCAGGAAGTGCACTGGACTTACTTATTGTCTGATAAGCGCCTTCCACATCACCCTCTTTTACCTGCTGGATAAATGCGGGGATGTCGATTGATACGGGACAGCCCTGAACACATTTGGGGTTCTTGCAGTTAAGGCATCTTGTAGCTTCTTTTTCGGCTTCTTCTTTATTATAGCCAAGGCATACTTCCTTGAAGTTGGTTGCACGCTCTTTGGCATCCTGCTCTCTGACAGGAACTCTTACAAATCCATCCATCTATATAATCTCCTATCTGAATCTTCTTTTCTCATGTTTATTCGGTCTTCAAGGTCACATAAGCTCCTGCGCAAGCGCGGATCTAAGTGACTTTGAATCCCTATATCATGTACAATTGCCACATCCGCCATGATGTGTCTTGCCTTCCTGAGCCTTGAGGTAAAGTCTGCCCTCTTCGGTCTTGTAGAGTTTCATACGGTTCATGGCCTGATCAAAATCAACCTTGTGTCCGTCAAACTCAGGGCCGTCTACACATGCAAACTTAACCTGTCCGTCAACAGTAAGACGGCAGGCACCGCACATTCCGGTTCCGTCTACCATGATAGGATTCATGCTGACAATAGTATGAATTCCAAGCTCCTGTGTGAGCTTGCATACGAATTTCATCATGATCATAGGTCCGATAGCTACGCAGTGATCATACTTGTTGCCTTCATCCCAAAGATCCTGAAGAGCCTTGGTAACCATACCGCTTCTTCCATATGAACCGTCATCTGTTGTGATATGAAGGTTACAAACAGATTTGAATCTGTCCTCCATAATTACCAGATCCTTGGTCTTGGCTCCGATAATAACATCACAGTCCACACCGTGCTCCTTAAGCCATTTAGCCTGAGGATAAACAGGGGCTGTTCCAACACCGCCTGCGATGAATACGATTTTCTTTTTCTTGAGTTCATCTATGCTCTCTTCGCAAAGATCCGAAGGCTTACCCAAAGGTCCTACAACATCGGCAAGCTCATCGCCGGCCTTGAGTTTGGACAGTTCGTAAGTCTCAGCTCCAATAGCCTGAACTACAATCTCTACAGTTCCCTTCTCTCTGTCATAATCGCAAATTGTAAGCGGGATTCTCTCTCCGTCTTCATCAACGCGAATAATAAGGAACTGGCCCGGTAAACACGCACTTGCCACACGCGGAGCTTCAACGATCATCTGAAAAATGTTCGTAGTAAGCTCGTTTGCCTCTAAAATCTTGAACATAGTAATCCTCCTACATTGTAATTTCATACTTTTTTCATATTAAACGAAGCCGAATAGAAATTCAATCTTTATTTCTTTAAATCATTAAAGTATCAAAAAATTTTCACAAATCATCGATTCGAAATTGTTATCAGCGTATACTTGCCACTGGAGTCGTAGCCCAGTCTGTTGACAGTTCCGTCGTGGGTATTTACCGCATAAATAAGACCCGTTGGCACCGTCGTACCATCATTGAGAACATGATTCTCAACAACCATATAGTACTCTCCGGCTCCTTCTATCTCGATATCGGATGTATAAATATACTCATTATGGCCTTCCTGACCACGAACCTTGCCTCCGGCATCAAGAAGAATATCAAGTCTTACCAAAGTGTTAACCAGCATATTTACAGCCTGCTCTGTGGAAACAAGGCGGGTGTAAATCAGGTGATAATCTCTTTCAACAATATCACTGCTGTTACCCTCTGCATCAAATGCCGCAAATTTAAAATGTGAAGTACCAACAGGCATTGTGATCGGAGACACGTACTGAATACCCTCTTCCATCGTGGGATCAGAGCCATCGGTTGTATAAAAAATTGTGAGTCCGGCGTCGCATACAGCGACGATCCTTGTATTCTGATTGTATTCCCCGCTGGCCTCCAGAATATCCGGATCCTTTGGTTTGCCTCTCTCAATTACAAACTTGTTCTCTATTACAGCACTTGCAATGCCATAGTCATTGATGGCCACTGTTTTGACTACATATTCACCCTCAATATCAAGAATGATCTCGTTCTCATAAGCTATGCTCTCTGCATCCGGATCCTGTCCGTTGACTGTGTAATATATCTTGTCGGAAGATCCGTCATTCATGAATATCGATACTGAAACGCTGTCATCAAAGTTTCCTCCTGCCGGAGCCATGACCGGAGAATGAGGAACGTATTTATCCTTAAGAGCCATCACCACCGGATCTGTACTTTCGCTAAACAGTGCTGCGATCTTGTCTGATTCACCGCTCTGACTGTATATCGAAATTATGCTCTCATAGGCATTGTTAATCTTGTCTTCCGTAAAAGCGGCTGAATTAATAATAAGCTGTAAAGCCTCAACAGCCTTATCATTTTCCCCATTCTCAAGATAATAATCTGATAATCTGAAAATTATATCTGAATTGGTAGGGTTTTCAGCGTTACCTTTCACAAGATACTCAATTGCTACATCAAGATTGCCGGTATTACGGGCCGCTTCAGCCTCTTTCATGTACTTGGCAGCTGAGCCCTGATTCAAAAGTCCGTAGACGAAAATACCCGCAGCTATCAGTAAAACTGCTGCAAAGACAGCATAAAAGATAAAGCGCCTGCCATAAAGGTTTTTGAGAAAAGCCATCCTCTTTTCCTTATTTTCCCTCTTAAGACGCTCCTCTTTGTTGAGCTCCTCTGCAACTCCTGAAAGAGTGGCATTTATTTCGTTTTCAACTTCAGGTTCAAAATCCGGGACAAAATTGATCTCCGTACCGCAGCTGTCGCAGTACATATGTCCTTCAGGTATTTCGAGTCCGCAATTGGGGCATTTCATCTGATATTATTTCCTCTTAGAATGCATAATTGCTGCTTCATAGCAGTTATTCATTAGCATTGCGATGGTCATAGGTCCTACGCCGCCGGGAACCGGAGTAATATACCCCGCAACCTCCTTGGCACCTTCGAAGTCCACATCACCGCAAAGTTTCCCTTCTTCATTTCTGTTGATGCCAACATCAATTACTACAGCGCCTTCTTTTATGTAGTCAGCCTTGATCATCTTGGCCTTGCCGACAGCTGCAATAAGAATATCCGCTCTCTTGCACACCTCTTTTAGGTCAGCCGTTCTTGAATGAGCCACTGTAACTGTGGCATTCTCTCTAAGCATCAAAAGTGACATTGGCTTACCAACAATATTGGATCTTCCTACTATCACACACTCTTTTCCTGATATATCAATGTCCTTACAGCCTCTCTTAAGAAGCTGAATGACGCCTGCAGGTGTGCATGATACGAAGCCCTCCTCACCGATGCAAAGTGCTCCGACATTCATAGGATGGAATCCGTCAACATCCTTGGTGGGGGCAATTGCATCGATGACTGTCTTTTCATCGATATGTTTGGGAAGAGGCATCTGAACAAGAATTCCGTCCACCTCTTCCTTGTTGTTAAGTTCATCTATAAGCTTAAGAAGCTCTTCCTGAGTGGTCTCCTTGGGAAGCTCATAGGAAAGGGAATTGAATCCGATGTACTCGCAGGCCTTTTTCTTATTTCTGACATAAACCTGTGATGCGGGATCCTCACCCACAAGGATAACTGCCAAAGTAACCTCTGTACCCTGCTGCTTCAAAAGAGCTGTCTTCTCCTTTAACTCATCCTTGATCTGCTGTGATATTGCTTTTCCGTCAATTAACTGCGCGCTCATGGTATCCTCCGTAATATTCCTGATATCTCATCCGTGATTATTTAGAACAGCCCCGTTATCTTGCCCTCATCATTTACATCAATGTTGAATGCAGCAGGAGTCTTGGGAAGTCCGGGCATTGTCATAATAGTTCCTGTAAGAGCTACGACAAAACCTGCTCCGGCGGAAACATATACTTCACGAACCTGAATATTATAATCCTTAGGTCTTCCGAGAAGTGTAGGATCATCAGAAAGTGAGTACTGAGTCTTAGCCATACAAACAGGCAGCTTACCAAAGCCCATCTCTTCTATCTTGTCCAGCTGCTTAAGTGCAGAGCCGGCGAACTGTACTCCGTCAGCGCCGTATATCTCTTTGGCAACTGTAGTAATCTTATCCTTAAGTGACAGCTCATCGGGATAAATAGGTGTGAAGTTGCTCTCTTTGGTCTCAAGTGTAGCAATAACCTCTTTTGCGAGAGCTTCTCCGCCTTCGCCGCCCTTAGCCCAAACCTCTGAAAGAGCGAACTTGCAGTCTCTCTCCTCGCAGAACTTTCTTACATACTCTGTTTCAGCCTCGGTATCTGTAAGGAATGAGTTAAGTGTTACAACAACAGGAACTTTATATTTCTGAATGTTTTCAATGTGCTTTTCAAGATTTACGATGCCCTTTTTAAGCGCATCAAGGTTCTCGGTTCCAAGGTCGCTCTTAGGAACGCCGCCGTTATACTTAAGAGCCCTGATGGTTGCCACAAGAACAACAGCATCAGGCTTAAGACCTGCCATTCTGCACTTGATATCAAAGAATTTCTCTGCGCCAAGGTCAGCGCCAAACCCCGCCTCAGTTACGCAATAATCTGCCATTCCGAGAGCCAGTTTGGTTGCTCTTACAGAATTACAACCGTGAGCGATATTGGCGAAAGGTCCGCCGTGAATAAGAACCGGGTTATTTTCAAGGGTCTGAACAAGATTAGGCTTGATTGCATCCTTAAGAAGAGCCGCCATAGCTCCGACAGCATTGAGATCACCTGCTGTAACAGGCTTACCGTCTCTGGTGTAAGCAACTATGATCTTGCTAAGCCTCTCCTTGAGATCATTCATATCCTTAGCAAGGCACAGGATTGCCATAGTCTCAGTTGCAACAGTTATAACGAAATGGTCCTCTCTGGGAACACCGTCTGCCTTGGCTCCAAGGCCCACAACGATATTTCTGAGAGCTCTGTCGTTCATATCTTCACATCTCTTCCAGATTACCTGTCTGGTATCGATTTCCAACTGATTGCCCTGCTGGATATGGTTATCCAAAAGAGCAGCCAAAAGATTGGTGGCTGATGTGATAGCGTGAAAATCACCTGTAAAATGAAGATTGATATCTTCCATAGGAACAACCTGGGCATATCCGCCTCCACAGGCTCCTCCTTTTATTCCGAAACAAGGTCCCAGGGATGGCTCTCTGAGAGCAAGAACAGTCTTATAGCCCAGTCTGTTCATAGCATCTCCCAGTCCGATACTGGTTGTGGTCTTACCTTCCCCCGCAGGAGTAGGATTGATGGCGGTTACAAGAATAAGCTTGCCCTTCTTGTTTCCTTCAGCCTTTTTAAGATATTCTTCGGTAAGCTTAGCCTTGTACTTACCGTAGAATTCAAGGTCGTCTTCAACAATTCCGACTTTCTGTGCCACATCTCTGATGTGGAGCATCTTCGCTTCCTGAGCGATCTCGATATCACTTTTTACAGCCATAGGTCTCTCCATTTCCGCAGAATTAACTGCTTTGCTCTTCCCGTATACAATTAAACAACATCTGACTCAGTCCCGTTAACATAAGCATCGAATTCTGCTTTGGTCATAAGAACCTTCCTTGGCTTGGTGCCTTCCTCGTCCCCCACGACTCCGGCTTCGCAGAGCTGATCCATGATCCTGGCCGCTCTGTTAAAGCCAATTTTGAAGACTCTCTGCAGCATTCCGATGGAAGCTTTTTCCTTTTCGATGATTATATTTCCAGCCTGAACGAAATATTCGTCAAGCTCTGAGCCTGAATCGCCGCCTGCAGAACCTGAAGAACCTCCGCCAAAGCTCTGCATGCTGTTAATCTGTTGTTCAATATCTTCACCATAGGAAACATCAATCTTCTGATTCCTAAGGAAATCTGTGACTGCCTGTACCTCTTTATCCGAAACAAATGCGCCTTGTACTCTGGCAGGCTTGGTATAGCCCTGCGGATAAAAGAGCATATCACCCTTACCAAGAAGCTTCTCGGCGCCGTTGATATCAAGGATTGTTCTGGAATCCACACCGCTTGATACCGCAAATGCCACACGGCTGGGCATATTGGCCTTGATAAGACCTGTGATAACGTCCACGGAAGGACGCTGCGTAGCAATAATAAGATGGATACCTGCTGCTCTTGCCAGCTGAGTAAGTCTGCAGATGGCATCCTCTACTTCATTTGCGGATACCATCATAAGATCCGCAAGCTCATCAACGATAACAACCAGCTGAGGAAGAACAGTCATGTTGGGATCATCACTACTCTCTGCTATCTTGTTATAGCCCTTAAGGTCTCTAACACCGGAATCGGCAAATTTCTTATATCTGTTGGTCATCTCGGCAACAGCCCAGTTAAGCGCTGCCGCAGCCTTCTTGGGATCTGTAACTACAGGTATCATAAGATGCGGTATGCCGTTATATACCGAAAGTTCAACAATCTTAGGATCGATCATGATCATCTGAACTTCTTCGGGCTTAGCCTTGTAAATAAGGCTCATGATGATGGTATTGATACAAACCGACTTACCTGAACCTGTCGCACCTGCAATAAGAAGGTGAGGCATCTTGGCGATATCTGTAACGACAGTCTTACCGGCTATATCCTTACCCACTGCAAAAGCGAGCTTTGAATCAAAATTCTTGAATTCAGGAGATTCCAAAAGGTCGCGGAATGCAACCATTGTATTTTCCTTGTTGGGAACCTCGATTCCAACAGCGGCTTTGCCGGGAATAGGTGCCTCAATACGTATATCCTTGGCTGCGAGATTCATCTTGATGTCATCTGCCAGTCCAACGATCTTGTTTACTCTTACTCCTGCCTCCGGCTGAAGCTCAAATCTGGTAACTGCAGGTCCCTGGCTGATATCTGTTACGGTTACATTGACGCCGAAGGTCTTAAGAGTCTCCTGCAGCTTAAGTGCTGTTTCTTTGAGCTGTCTTGCAGAATCTGAATTCTTGTTTCTGCTACCTTTTTCAAGAAGAGATACGGGAGGAAAAACGTATTTCTTAGGAATCTTCCTCTTATGTTCCTCAATCTCCTGCTCCATTCCGGGGCTGGTGGTATGAGGTCCTGCAGTACCGCTAAGGGCCTGCTGCGTAGCTGATGAAGGTGCTGAGCCATCGATCTTGGAAGATGCATTTGGATTCCTTGAAATATGATCCTGTGCATGAATGACATAATCACCATTCATGCCATTCCCCAGATCTTCTGCATGGATAGGCACATCCGGCAGTATATCCTCATGATCGTCCTCTGCCCTTAGTGTAGCTACGGGCTTAACAGACTTAATCTGCCTGATCTTGGAGTCAACAGGCTCTGCATCATGCTCCTCCCCTTCATAGGAAGGTGTCTCCTGAACCTCATCATCCTCCTCATCAGAGTAGTCATCATCATAACCCATTCCGTGGATCACCGGACCTGTTCTCAGAACTCTCTGTCCATCAGGCTCAACGTCTGTCTCTATACCCTTATTCAGAATAATCTCATGAATATCGTCGTGAATTTCCTCGTCAGGAATAAATACTCTTTCGTTCTTGTCGGAGTTCTTATCTCTGCGCTCTTTCTCCCAGGCTTCGAACTCATCCTCGGACTCATCATGTTTCTCAAGAGCTGTGTCTATCATTACTCCGCTGACTTTTTTCTCCATGCGGAGGATCTTCTCATCCTCTTTCTGCTCGATGGCAAGACGTTTCTCTTCTTCTATCTGAGCTCGTCTCTCCTCCATCTTCTCTCTGCGTCGCTCAGCATAATCACGGTAGTTCTCGGCCTCTTCTCTGGTCTTGTCAATAATTCGTCTGCCATGCTTCTTGATACCACCAACGAAAGAATGCTGTGTAAATACCACAAGACTTGCAACTCCCAGAAGGAATATCAAGAGAAGACTTCCTGCCAGAGAAAGATATTTGTAGCATACATAAGCAAGGGATCCTGAGAAGAATCCTCCTCCGTTGTGCGCCATTCTGGCTGCGCCGTAAATAGCCGCAATATCATACTTCTCTGCATTCTGAGGTCGTCCTGTTATCAGTTCCAGTATAATTCCTATTAAAAAGAACAGAACAACACCTGAAACAATCTTCCTGATGGAAGCATTGGAGCCGAAATTGGCGATACCGATAAGCACGCCTCCCAGCATCACAATAGGTGCCACGTAAGCCGTAAAACCGAATAATCCAAATAAAATGTCACTAAGAAAATTGCCGAATTTGCCGCAGATCCTGAAATTACACAGGAACAGAAAAATAGTAAGCGCGATCATCGCAATGGTTATGATCTCGCTCTTTAAAGAATAATCAAACTCCTCATCAGCCATTCTGGCTCTCTGAGCCTTGGCTCTTGATGTTCTGGCTGACCCTGAGCTCTTCCTGCTGTTTTTAGTTCCCCTTTTATTACTATTTGAAGCCATGTTTTCCCCATTAACAAAACGTATTTTAGTTCAAATAAAACTTATACAAAACTCAATATAGTATATCATTTTTGACCCCTTTATGCTATACTATCTACTGATTTTGAAGCATGAATTAGCTTTATACGCCGCAAAACGGCTATGGATAACATTTTAACATGTATTTATGAACAAGGAGGCAAAATGGAGTTCACACAGGAATTAGACACCGGTCTGTTCAAGATGATCGGCAATACAGAAACTTCTTTAAAGATCAGAGACGTAGCTGAAAAGTGCCGTCTCGTTAAGACAGAGCATGGAATCAAGGTTGAGATGACCTACACCGGCCCCAACGCCAGCAAATATATGCAGTACATCGAGAAGAACAAGGAAGAGCTTACCAAGTATCTTATGAATCCCGATGAGGCAGACCTCTATGAGTGGATGGAGCAGTCACACCAGACCGCCATCACCCTCAAGAAGCACGAGAAAGAGAAACTCATCATCTACGTTAACTACGATCCCGAGACCCGCTCAGCCATGACAGGTATCGCCGATGAGAATGTTACCATGAAGCTGGGTGCTCCTCTTATGGAGATCAACATCGACGAGCTCACAAGAGACCAGTTCAAGCTCAAGATCTACAACATGCTCCTTCTTGCAGATGAGATTGCCGTACTTATGGGCAACGCAGAGCTTCGCAAGATGGCCAACATCCAGATCGTTAAGACCTATCTCTCACAGCTCTATGACAAGTATCATGAGAAGGATAACGAGGATTTTAATATTTTCAACTAAATTAATCATTAATAATCGAGTATGCTGACTCCTACTCGATTTCGCACACGAACAAAAGAGGTTATACCTGCTACGGTATAGCCTCTTATTTTTCATTTCTATTCATTCTTAAACATCAGCGTTCCCAGCGTATTCTCCGCCCAGGAATACTGGGACATATACTCTCCTCTGAAAGAATTGATAGCTGCGGGATTACCCTTTTTATACTCATAGTAATCGCAGTCTATCTGTGATACGTCAAGGCCTATGGCACCATACTTTCTGATGATAACGTCCTTGCATTTCAGCTCAGTGAACACCTTTATAAGATCGCTGATCATATTTCTGATATAAGATTTGTGGTCCGCTCTCTCTTCCGACTCCTCGAAAATACCTTCCTCAAGCTCAGAAATTGAGCACATTCCGTCCCTGTCTATAAGATATGCAAGCAGTTCCTTGGTTTTTACGTAATGGAAATTGACGGGTGTACCATTAACATACACTTCAAAAGTGCCGAAAGCCCTCACTCTGACTGCCTTTGATCCCAATATCTCAAAATGGGGCGGGTACCTTAAATTCTCAATTTCGGTCCTCAGCATCTTTTCTGTCACAGGTTTCATAAGATAGCCACTGGCCCTAAGCTTGGTAAAAGCTTCTTCCAGATATTCGCTATATCCTGTTGTGAAGATGATATTTACTTTGGGATTGACGCTCTCTTTGATTTCCTTAGCCAGCTTCATCCCATCCATTCCCGGCATATCAATGTCGAGAAAAACAATGTCGGGATCAATATCTTTTGCAATATTCAGAGCTTCCACCGAATCAGTGGATCTGGTTATCTCAGCATCCCCGATTACCTCGCATATCGTATTGCACAGAGTTTTCACCGCAAGTTCTTCGTTATCAACCACCATTATTTTCATCTTTGTATTCTCCCTTAATCTCGAGGGTCACCACCGTTCCTTTTCCGGGCTGACTCTCAATTTTAAGATCGCCGCCGCACATATTCCGCAGCCTGTAAGCCGTGCTGTACAGGCCTACGTGGCGCTTTCCGTTTGAATCTGTCGTCAGTTCCGTTAACGAAATCTTACTTGCATCAAATCCATCACCTGTATCGCTTACAGTTACATAATAACCGCTGCTCCCCTTCCCGGATCTTATGCTTATGCTTCCGCCCCGGCTTTTCTTTTCCACCGCATAGTTTATGGCGTTCTCAACCACCGTCATCAGCGCAAGGGGTGGAATTTTGAAATCCACTGCATTTATGTCGTATTCGACATGGATCTTATCTCCAAATCTGATGGCCTCAATGGAAAGATAGTCTTTTACATGTTCAAGCTCCTTTTCAAAAGGAATCAGGCGATGATTATCGATATCAATAAGATTTGTTCGAAGATACCCTGCAAACAAAGAGATCGCGTGCTTAGCCTCAACCTGTGATATGTCCACAAGCGAATAAATACTGTTGAGCACATTGTAAATAAAATGAGGCTTTA
>JAEEGL012606089.1_pt1 | contig 10987 bp, 11 predicted proteins | sample 9134231 | NCBI WGS metagenome assembly JAEEGL01 (sample SAMN16246548, study PRJNA631951) | gut metagenome | biome: gut microbiome; feature: rumen; material: fiber-attached | host: Bos | place: Iran: Karaj | collected 2018-10 | reverse complement strand
GAGGATCTTCGTTATCAATGTTCAAGGTATATCCGGAAAGAAAGTATCCTATTTTTCTTATCCTTATTCCAAAGTCCAGTTTTACGGGATTGAAACGGCCGGCCTGCTCGATATCGACAGCGAATTAATCATTGCGTTCTCTAACGGAACGAAGCTTCAACTTGAATTCAAGACCAGTGTCGACATAAAAACAATCAGCAAGACAATCTCACAATACATACTTTAACAATCATTGAAGTGAAGTTATCTGAACGGCGGTTTTATGAAAGTATGATAGAATAAGGCATTGACAAGAGAATAGTGTCTGGATTCTGTTATTTGTTGTAATTTATTATGCATTCATTATACACATGAAAAGTCCCTGGAAAGCCTCGAAACGCCGCAAGCGGCATTGTTCGGAGATTCCAGGGACTTCCTCTTCGTTTTATCAGCCACGCTTTGCTGCGCTTGGTTTTAGACGGGTTTCCGGCACGTGCAAGGGCGCCTGAGGAGGCCATACCACCCGGCCTCGCAGAGCGCCCCAAACAACGATCACATTTACGCCAGGATTTCCCTTGCCCGCTTCAGAACGGGAAGCTCACGGTTTAACAGCAGCCTGCCCAGCTTGTCAGCGGCGCAGCGCTCATATTCCCGGACGGCTTCCTCGTAGGTCAGCCGCAGCGTTTTCAGATGCAGGGTCTCCTTTTCCACCTCCGTCAGCTGCCGTTCACCGAAGCGTTTGACCAGGCAGAGGTAAAAGTGGTTGATGTTGTGGCAGCGGATCACGTTGAAAAAATCGCTCACAATGCCGATCTTGCAGAGGATTTCCACCTCGGCGCCAAGCTCCTCCCGAAGCTCCCGGCGCATGGCATCCTCCAAGGCTTCGCCGGGCTCAACGCCCCCGCCCGCCGACTCGATCAGCGGCGGCTTTCCGGAGCCGTCGTTCCAGTTCAGCCCGACAAAATAGTAATAGCCCCGACCGTCCGTCACAATCGCCCTGACCGCTTCCCGGTCCCGGTCGATGGACTCCAGCGGCCATTCCGTATCCGCCAGTTCAAGCCGCAGTTCTTCAACTTCGATCATTTCCGGACTCCTTATGCTCCTGTCGGTTTGTCTCTGTTCTCTGCAGCGTGGGGCCGCTCCGAAAAGCGACTCCGGAGCGGCCCCGTTCAGACTACTCTACGGTAAACTCGGTCCACTCGACGTGATTGTACTTCATCACATCGTCTGCGCGCTTCATCCCCAGCTTCTCGTAAAAAGGAACTGCAGCGTCGTTTGCGACCAAATAAATGGCGACGTCCTTTTCACCGCCGGCGATCTCATGCGCCCTCTGCATGAGCTGCCTGCCGATACCCTGCCGGACATAGGCCCGATCCACACCCAGATCGGTGATAAACAGCCAATACGCATAGTCCGTCAAGCCAAACAGTACCCCGACAACGGTGTTTTCCTCGTTTCTGGCAACCAGACGGATCGAGGCACGCTGAACCAGTTTCGCTATCCGTTCTTCAAACCGCTCTTTCGGGTATTGGGACCCCAGATCCGTTCTTTTCAGGAAACGGATGTATTCCTCGGCGGATATGCGCTCCTCCCGGATACTGATACTGCTTCCCATCGGTTTGAGGGTTTACCGTTCCAGTACTTCAACGAGCTCGATGGTGAAATTCAGCTCTTTTCCGGCCATCTCATGATTGGCGTCGAAGGTGATGGTTGTATCATCCTTCGCCGTGACCTTCACCTGTACGGGACGGCCCTGCCGGTCCTGAAGGTATACCAGTTCTCCCACGGAAATATCCTCCGCACCCGATACCCTGGCAATTTCGAGGGTGATGATGGCGTTGGGATCGGCTTCTCCGTAGGCTTCCCCGGGCATGAGATGGACGTTTTTGATCTCTCCGACGCTCATATTTGCCACGGCGGCATCAAAGCCGGGGATCATCATTCCGGCACCACAGATAAACTCCAGCGGTTCGCCCCGGTCATAGGAGGAATCAAACTGCGTTCCGTCATTAAAGGTGCCGCGATAATGTGCGCGGCAGGTCTTGCCCACGTTTGGGCCCTGGATCCGAGGAGCGGCATGGCAGCCTTCGCAGCCCCCGCTCTGCCCGCCGCAGTGCTCATCACCGCAGTGCTCGCCGCAGGCATGATCTTCTCCGTGATGGTCGCAGTTGGCCCCGGTATTGATCAGTTCGCCGCGGAGATAGGCGGCTATCGCTTCATCGGCGCTGCCGGAGGCTCCGGCACAGAGCTCAATGCCACGCTGGGCCAGGGCCTCCTGGGCGCCGGCTCCGATGCCGCCGCAGATCAGCACGTCAACGGACCTGCTTTTCAGCAGATCGGCCAGGGCGCTGTGACCGCTGCCGTTGGTGGAAATGACCTCGGAGGAGACCACCTTGTTTACCAAAACCTCGTAGATCCGGAAGGCCTCGGCATGGCCGAAATGCTGAAAGATTTCCCCGTTCTCGTAAGTTACCGCAATTCTCATTGTTCTGTCCTTTCTATCGTCTTTCTTTTATGATAGCACATCCCTTTATTCTCCGCAATGCTCTGACGGCTTTCACCGCAGGAACCCGAATCGGGCTGACGATGATTTTTGGCATTGCCGGTAGATTTTTGGAGCTTCGATTGCTATAATTGATGTAACAAAAAAAGAAAACAGGAGGGAGCGAAAATGTGGAACAGCTTTCAGGTGCGGGATTATGAGGGAATGATCGCTGAAACGGTGGGCATTACCGGCCACGAAGGAAAGCCCATCCGGGCCTATTATTCCCGCCCCCTGGGGAAAGAGAGTTTTCCCGGGATCGTACTGATCCCGCATATGCCGGGCTGGGACGAGTGGTGCCGCGAAACGGCCCGCCGCTTCACCACCCACGGCTATGGTGTGCTGTGCCCCAACATCTACGAGGATTACGGCGACGGCACCCCCGCCGAGGTCTCCGAGCGGGCCCGCAACGACGGAGGCGTGGCGGATAAGGACGTCATGGCGGATGTGGACGCCTCGCTGCGGTTCCTGCGCAGCCAGGCCAACGCCAGCGGGAAGGCGGGGGTCATCGGCATGTGCTCCGGCGGACGCCATACCTTCCTGGCGGCGGCCACGCTGGAGGGGGTCGACGCGGCGGTGGACTGCTGGGGCGGCGGTGTGATCTGCCCGCCGGAACGGCTTTCTCCGAAGCAGCCCGCGGCGCCTGCGGATCTGGCCGACGGCATCCGCTGCCCGCTGCTGGGCATCTTCGGCAACGAGGACCGCTTCCCGCCTCCCGAGGACGTGGACAAGCTGGAGGCCATCCTCAAGGAGAAGGGCAAGGAATACGAGTTCCACCGTTACGACGGCGCGGGGCACGGTTTCTGGTATTACGACCGGCCCATGTACCGTCAGGAGCAGGCCATGGACTCCTGGAACAAGGTCCTGGCCTTCTTTGACAAGCACTTGAAAGGGACCTGACATGCCCCAGGAAAGGACGGCAGCGCCCCTTGCCGTGATGGCCAAGCCCGTGGGTTCCCGCTGCAACATGCGCTGCACCTACTGTTACTATCTGGAAAAGGGGAAATACTCCGAAAACCGGAAGCAGACGCGCATGAGCTTTGACCTGCTGGAGCGGCTGATCCGCCAGACCATCAGCGCCTCTCCGGGTCCGGTGGTGTCGTTTACCTGGCACGGCGGCGAACCGACCCTGGCCGGGACGGATTTCTTCCGGAAGGCCCTGGAGCTGGAACGGAAATACCTGCCCAAGGGCTGGGAGGCCTGGAACAACCTGCAGACCAACGGTATCCTGCTGAATGACGCCTGGTGCCGCTTCCTGAAGGAGAACCGGTTTGACGTGGGCCTGAGCATGGACGGTCCCGCCCCGGTCCACGACAAGAACCGGCGTCTTGCCGGCGGCGAGGGGACCTTTCAGCGGGTAAGCGCGGCTGTGCGGCGACTGCGGGAAGCCGGCATCGAGCCGGACCTGCTGTGTACGGTGAACGCGGATTCCCAAGCGCAGCCCCTGGAGGTCTATCGTGCTTTGCGGGAAACCGGCTGTACATGGGTACAATTCATTCCGGTGGTCATCCGGGACGGAGCGGGGAACGCCGCACCCGGCTCTTCGGACCCGGAGGGCTACGGCCGCTTTCTCACGGCGGTGTTCGACGAATGGGTTTCCCATGATCTGGGGCTTCTGGACGTCCAGCTGTTCGCGGAAATGGCCCGGATCATGGCCGGTGGGGAGGCCAGCCTCTGCTGGATGAGTCCCACCTGCGGCCATGTACTGGTCGCCGAAGAGGACGGCGCCGTGTATTCCTGTGACCATTTCGTGGACCCTGCCCACCGGCTGGGCTCGCTTTACGGAGGCAGTCTGGGCGGGATGGCGGACAGCGATTTCCAGCGTGCTTTCGGCCAGGGGAAGCGTGATGCGCTCACCGACGAATGCCGGGCCTGTCCCTATCTTCGCCTCTGCAACGGCGGCTGTCCCAAGGATCGCTTCGGCATCAGTGCCGACGGCCAGCCGGGACAGTATTGGCTCTGCCCGGGATTGAAGGCGTTCTTCGCTCACGCCGTGCCGGTTCTGGAAAAGATCATGGCTTTGAGCGCAAAGGGGAGAGGGGCAGCGGAGATCATGGCAGAACTCAGGGCGCAGCACGTTTCAAGCATTTCGAGAGAGGAGAACTGATGGATATGAGTAAGCTGGATATACCATGGACGCTGATCGAGCCGGAGGATCCCAGCGGATCGGACATGGTGGACGTCAGCGGGATCACCCGCAAATGGCTGGATGTGCCTTACGCTTCCCAGTCGCCCAGCCAGGTGATGGATATTTACCTGCCGGAAGAGGGCGAAGGCCCGTTTCCAACCTATATCTTCATCCACGGCGGCGCCTTTATCGTGGGAGACAAGCAGGACGTACAGTTCCTTCTGGCCGTGGACGGCGTCAACCGGGGTTATGCGGTGGTCTCTCTGGAGTACCGCAGGGCCTTTGAAAGCAAGGCGCCCAATGCCCTCTACGACGTAAAAAGCGCCATCCGTTATCTCCGGGCTCACGCAGAGGAGTACAAGCTGGACCCCCAGCGCTTTGCCCTGGGCGGAGACAGTGCCGGCGCTTACTACGCCGTGTTTGCCGCCGCCACCGCCGATATCCCCGCCTTCGACGGGCCGGAGCCGATCCTGCCCGGCGTTTCCGGCACGGTCAAGGCAGTGGTTGCCCAGTGCGGTCTGTACGATCTGCTGACTCTTTCGCCGCCCCCGGAGGTGGAAGCCGACGCCCCCAAGGAATTCGTGCCCGGCACTATTCCAGTGAACCTGATCTCCATTTTCGTCGGCGCAAATCTCCGGCTGTTTCCGGATGTGGCCGCCCTGCTCAATCCCATCACCTACATCACGAAGGGTTTTCCGCCCACGTTGGTGCAGGTCGGCAAGGAGGATGCCATCGTCCCCTGGTCCGAGTCCGCGCGGCTGGCAGAGGTCATTGCGGCGCGCTGCGGCAAGGATGCCGTTCGGCTGGACGCCCACGACGGCTGGAATCACTGCGCCCTGAACCATATCCTGACGCCAGAGTTTTTCACCAAGGCCAACTTTGACTACGTCTTCGGGTTCCTGGACGAAGTGATGAAATGACATCGAAGCAGCGGCTTCTGCTGTGTGCCGACCGAGTCCGGACGATTCCGGTACGACCCTGGAATACAACGGGAGGAAACGAATGAAAACCAATTTTTTTGAGTCCCGGAAGCTGATGAAGAACGTGACCATGATCACCGGTCTGGCGGGGGAGCAGTGCTACCTCATCGAAGGCAAGGAAAAGGCCCTGCTGGTAGACGGACTCAGCGGCGTCGGCAGTCTGAAGGCCTTTGTCCGGGAACTCACGGATCTGCCGGTGGAGCTGGTGCTGACCCACGCCCACCCGGATCATTTGGGCGCCGCCTTTGAATACGGAAAGTGTTGGCTCCACGCCGGGGAGATCCCCGGCCTCTACGAATCCGGGGATGTGGAGAGGCGCTACGCCTTCGTGTCCGGCGGTGAGCATGACTTCCTCCTCCGGCGGGAGGACGTGCTGCCCTGTGTGCCGGTCGTCACTCTGCCGGTGGTGGACGGGCAGATCTTTGACCTGGGGGAAACCCGGCTGGAGGTCATCGCCGTACCCGGCCACACCTGGGGCCAGATCGTGTTGCTGGACCGGGAGGCCCGGGTGGTGTACTCCGGCGACGCGGTGAACAGCAACACCCTGATGGTTCTGGGGGGAACCAGCATCGAGGAATTCCGGGAGAGTTTGCTGCACCTCTGGTCCTTTGAGGAAGCCTACGAGGTGCTGCTGGGGGGCCACGGAGGCGTCAGCGTTCCGAAGCGCATCGTGACGGAGGCCATCGAGCTCTGCGAGGAGATCATGGCAGGGAAGGATCAGAAGGTGTCGGGGAGCTTCATGGGCTGGCACGGCCTCTACGCCAGGGAAAAGGACGAGAATTTCCACCGCCTGGACGGAGGCATCGCCAACATCGCCTATTCCCCGGACCGCATCTGGAAATACCAGGTGACGGGACCCTGAAGCGATCGGAGGAACGAAAAATGGCTTTGGCAAGCAAACGTTTTTTCGCGGATGTGGTGGTCTGCGGCGGCGGCGTGGCCGGCGCAGCGGCAGCCATCGCAGCGGGGCGCGGGGGCAAACGCGTTTTCCTGCTGGAATACCGGGAATCTCTGGGCGGCCTGGTGACCAACGGCTACATCACCGGCATTGCCGGCTGCATCGACGGACTCTGTAAGGAGTGGCTGGACAGGCTGGACGCCCAGGGTCACGCCACCATGCGGGCGCACCTGCCCGTGGTGGAGCCGGAATATGGGCGGGTCCTGCTGGAGCAGATGGTGCTGCAGAGCGGGGCGCGGATCCTCTACGGCACTCACGCGGTAGACGTGGAGAAGGAGGGAGACAGCATCCGACGGGTCATTGCCTACTGCAAGAGCGGGCGCATCGAGCTGGAGGCCGCCGTCTTCATCGACGCCACCGGCGATGCGGACCTGGCCGTAGCTGCTGGCTGCCCCTACGAGGTGGGGAACGCAGAGTTCCTGGGGCTCAACCAGTCGGTCACCATGGGCTTCAAGCTCTCCTATGTGGATCTGGAGCGCTACTACGCCGCCTCTGCCGCCTTCCGGGAGGACCCGGAGTACGACGCCGAGTCCCCCAGGCATTCCAGCTTCATCGTCCATATGGAATACAAGGCCATGGAACAGGGGGACCTCCACGAGCTGCTGAGTCCCGGCTACCTGGTCTATGCCATGCCGGGAGATCCAAACTGCACCGACGTCACCCTGGATGCCACCCACTCCTTCGACTGCCGCTGTGACGATGTGGTGGACCTAACCAGACAGATCGTGGACCAGCACCGGAAGGTCCTCTGGTTTGTGGAGTTTCTGAGAAAATACATCCCCGGCTTCGAGAAGGCCAAGCTCACCAGTCTGGCCCCCATGAACGGCGTTCGGGAGAGCCGCCGGGTGGTGGGGGAATATGTGCTGAAGGCGGAGGACATTGCCGCCGCCAGGAAATTTGAGGATGGCATATGGCAGCACGCGGAGGTCTTTGACGCCCATGTACCCACACCGGGCCAGCACACCGCCAACCGGCACATCCACGCCGCGGCTCCCATTGAGCCCGCTATCTGCCGCCATGTGCCCAAAGACACGGACTACAACATGCACCCCTTTGTGGACCCCCTGCCCTATGAAGTGCGCACCAATCCCCGGGAATACTGCGAGGTGCCCTTCCGCAGCCTCATCGCCAAGGGGGCGGACAACCTGCTGGTGGCGGGGCGCTGCTTCTCCGCCGACTATCACGCCAATGGCTGCGTGCGCATCATTGCCGCCTGCATGGGCATGGGGCAGGCCGCCGGGACCGGCGCGGTCCTTTTCCTGGACCGGGGTCTCCGTGCCCTGCGGGAGCTGGACGGAAAGTTGGTGCGCCAGGATATGATCCGCCAGGGCGTGAAGCTCAACGAGCCCCCCGGCGGCTACTGGAAGACCATACGGGACTTCGACGGGGAGATCTTCATCAACGGCGGCGATATGGCCGACCTCCGGGATAAGGAGGGCCATTCGCCCTATCAGTTCTGATCCATCTTCCCATGGATAATCAGCAGGCGGCAGAAGAGCGTTTTCTCTCTGCCGCCCGTGCTTTTCAGGTTGTGCTGTCTTTCCCCGGCATCGCTCACGGTCCCCTGGACAGTCCCGTATCCCCGAAGGTTTCCTGCCAGTTCCCCAGGGGACAGTAGATCTGGCAGCGGCTGCAGTTTCCTTTTGGGTAGTGGTCCAGATTCGAGTTGGAGATGGGGAAGCGCTTCATGGCCTCGGCGATCTCCTCCTCCGTGGGATCGTCGGAGGTCACCAGGTCCCCCCGCTTGCGGATGCCCGCAAATTCGTCCCGCAGGCCCAGAGCCGCCACGGTGCAGGCGTGGACCTTATGTCTGGCCACCTCGTATTCCTCTCCGGCAATGCGCCAGCGGGTGGATTCTCCGCTGCCCTTGGGCGGAAGGGCGTGCATGGGACACACGTCGGAGCATACGCGGCACGTGTCCGGGTCGCAGAGTCTTTCGCCCCGGTCCGGCCCGTCGTATTCCAGCTCCAGGTCCGTCAGCAGGCAGCCGAACTGCACCCGGGGACCGTACTGCCTTGTAACGGGGAAGTTGTTCCATCCGGGCTGGGCGATGCCAGCGGCCACGGCGGCGTGGCCGATGTCCAGGTTCAGCCCATCTTTGTTGGGACCTGCGAACATGGGCAGGGGAGTGTTTTTGGGCAGGGTGCCCATCTCCGGTCCGCAGCCCAGGGGCTGGGTGGCGGCGCCGAAGGTGTTTTCCAGATAATCTGCCAGATAGAAGGTGCTGAGGGCCATGTCCCAATTGGGCAGCAGCTCCAGCCCATAGGTAGAGTAGATGGATTCCGCAAAGGCCATGCCGTCCTCCAGCCGCCGGAACTGGGCCTGCACGGCTCCGTTCAGAAGCCGCCGCCCGAAGACGATCACGCTGCGGCAGCAGCCCAGAAGGTCTGTGGGACGCCGGCCTTCCGGCTCCTCCGCCAGAGCCTCGGCAGGGCAGAAGCCCACCAGGTCCATCTTCCGCTCCCCCAGCAGGAAGTCCCGGATATTGCGCGTCAGCTGATGCCTGTCCATCTCCGAACCCTCCTTACACCACATAACCGGCCCGGCGGTCGCTGTGAATGATGACGAAGCCCAGTTCCCGGACCTCGGTGACCTGGCCCCGGTCGTCGCAGCATCGCTGCTCCGCCAGCGCCCAGCACTCCGCGTTCGTCCAATCGGAAACGTATTTCCCATCCCCCAGGTTCCGGATCCAGACATCATGCTCCAGCAGGTAATACTTGTGGATGCGGCAGTCCAGAGGATTCTTGCTGCTGACGGGGATCACCCGCTCCAGCTTCCCGTCGATGCCGCCGACGCCCTCCAGCTCCAGTTCCAGGAATTCCGGCTGGGGAAAACCGAGACCCAGGCCGCTGCGGCCCTCCCGGAAGGCCTTGACCTTGTATATATATTGGCCCCGATAGGGGATGGTCCCCTCGGGAAGAAAGCCCGCGGCCAGAACGATCTTTTTCTTCATCCCTCCGCCCCCCTGCTGAGGCCCGTGTCCCTGAACCGGGCGTTCCAGTTGCCCACGGGGCAGTAGATCAGGCAGCGCTCGCAGTGGTACATGGGCAGGTGGTCCAGGGTCTGGAAGCCGGGGGCGGCGAACTGCCGCTTCAGTGCCGCCGCCAGCTCCTCCTCGGAGGGATGCTCGCTGATCGGCTCGGCGCACATGGGGTTTGTCTCCCTCCGGAAGCCGAAGCAGGCGGCGGCGCAGCCGTTCACATCCAGGCGGCCCACCCGGCACTTCGTCTCTCCTGCGCACCACTCCACCCCAGCAGCAGCGTCCAGAGCGTGGGTGGGGCAGACCTTTGCGCAGATGCCGCATTTCTCCGGGTCGCAGAGCTTCACTCCTGCATAGGGACGGTCGTACTCCTCGAATTCCAGGCTGGTGACAATGGCGCAGAGATAAACACGGGGTCCGTTGTCCGGGGTCAAAACCCGGTGATTCCAGCCCATCTCCCCGATGCCTGCGGCTACGGCGGCCTTATAGAGGTCTATGGGCAGCCCCGCCTTCATGGGGTCGGCGAAGAAGGGGGCATAGTTCCCCTCCGGCTCCACCGCCTGCAGCACGTTGTTGGTCAGGGGCATGGCTAAGCAGCCGTAGCTGTCTTCCAGGTCCCTGGCGATGTCATAGGTCTCCTTCATGCAGAGGTGGTTGACGGACAGCACGAAGGAATGGGCGGAGTAGGAACCGGAAACGTTCATGACGCCATCTTCGAACTGGCGGAACTTCGTCTGCACGGAGCCGGAGATGAGGTTTCTCCCGAAGACGAGGATGCTCTTCGCATTGGGCAGCAGGTCCGAGGGGCGGCGGCCCCGGGGCTCGTCCTCCAAAACCCCGGCGGGACAGATGCCCACATAATCCATGTCCGAGCCAAGGAGGACACGGCGCTTTACCGCTTCCGTCCGGGTCATCAGTCCTCCTCCTCTCCGTTGTAGGTGTCCATATCCACATCAGGGTAGTGGTCGATGTACTGGTTGATATTCACGCCGGAAATGCCCGTGTCGTGGAAGCGCTCCTTCCAATTGCCGATGGGGCAGTATTGCAGACAGTTTCCGCACTTCCAGGAGGTCTGGTGCTGGATGAAGTTGTGGTACACGTTCTCCGCCCGGGTACGGAAGCGCTGTGTGGGAGTGAATTCCTCGTCAATGGGATTTTCCATGATGGGGTCCATCATGTTGTAGTCTCCGTTATAATTGAAGTCAGCATAGCTTCCCTCGCAGGCCAGCTTGCATTTGGTCCAGTTGATGCCGCTGTAGCGCTCGATGTGGCCCTCTCCGAAATCCACGATCCGCTCCTGCCCCGGCTTATACGGGGGAATGGCCCCCGTGGGGCAGACCTTCTCGCAGATGTGGCATTTTTCATAGTCGCAGAGCCGCTCCCCGTCCATCATGGGGTCGGGCTTCAGCTTCAGGGTGGT